>Ga0181390_1000432_pt1 | contig 18953 bp, 18 predicted proteins | sample 13SPOviralmetaG_FD_130085 | JGI IMG/M metagenome (GOLD analysis project Ga0181390, IMG submission 130085) | Marine viral communities from the oligotrophic San Pedro Time Series (SPOT) site, San Pedro Channel, CA, USA - 13 SPOT_SRF_2010-07-21 | ecosystem: Environmental > Aquatic > Marine > Strait...
AATTCCTAAACCATTAGAGCCGTTACGCCCCATAGAGTATATATGCGTACTACCGCCTGCATATCCTGAGTATTGGGCAGTATTACCTGCTTCTGCTGAAGTAGTGACTGGTGTCGCAGGAAGTCTACCAATACCCACATTTCCTAATGAGTCTATGCGCATGCGTTCTGCTGAGTTAACATGGAGAGCCATACTGTTATCTGCATGGTTGTACTGTATACGACCCGTATCCCAATCAGCAGTATCGCCAAAAGCTATATTAGAATAACCGTTTGTAGCATTAGCTATTATGCTTAAACCTGCTCCAGAACCAGAAGTTGCGTTATATACAACCAAGTCATCCATGTAGGAGTTAGCGCCTGTAAATGTTGCAGTACCAATACCCAAAGACTCCGCAGACGCATCCCAGAACAACTTAGGCGTTGTGCCTGTGTCCTCGTAGAAGCTGATGTCTCCGTTGCCTCCGACCAGCATCCTAGTAGCGGAGTTAACTTTAGTGTAAAGGTTGGCAGTTGCTTCAATATTAAAGTTAATACCGTCAGTAGAAAGTTTTCCTTTAGTTGAACCAAAGTAGTTTAAGTTAGCAAATAAAGTGCTTACAGTGTCAAAAGTAGCAGTACCATCAACACTAAGCCCATCGGCAACAACATTACCAGTAACGTCTATGCCTGTGGAGGTGGTTTGAAACTTACTAGCTCCATTATGAAACAAAGTAACGCCAGAGTTGGCAATGCAGTAAAGATAAACTTCGCTCTCTGCACTCTGCAAGAAAATATCAGTAGCTTGAATTGATAAAGAACCAGTACCCAGCTCTTTAAGAAACGCATTTGTGCCATCACTGTAAATCTCTAAATTGTCAGACGCACCAAAGGTAGCTTTGTCATCCGTACCAAAAGAAATACTGTTACCGCCAGTAGTGTTACCGTTGGCAAGGACTTCAGATAGTGTGGCAGCTCCAACCTGCGAGTCCACATAAGCCTTAATAGACTGCTGTGATGCAACCTTTGTACTGCTGTTAGATGCCATGTTATCTTCATCAAGAAAAGCAGATCCACTAAGGTCTTGATTTAAGATTGGGCTAGTTAATGTTTTGTCGCTTAGAGTCTGGGTGCCTGTCAGCGTTGCAACAGTGTTGTCGATAGAGAAAACATAGTTAGTAAGGTCAAGGCCCGTTCCTGCCGAGTAATCACCAATAATAGACTGACCAGCTTCAGGTGCACCAGTGGTCGCGTTAAACTGCAAGTAACGGCCTTTACGGGCATCCTTTGAGGGCAACGTCATAGAGATGCTAGGCTCAGACTCAGGAAGTCTCATGCTTCTATCAATGGCGTTCTCATTCTGGATAGCGCCAATATAAATCTTATCGAAGTCAGAGTTTACTTCACCAGCCAGGAAAGCCCCGCCTTCTTGGTAGTTAGTATCCCGAGTAACAGGCATAGCCAGGTAGAGGGCAATTGCGTCACTGGCAGTAACGCCAGAGTTAAACGTAACCGTACCGCCAGTAGCAACGCCAATATCAGACACGCTGTATGCTGATTGCACTACGCCATTTTTGGTTACAACAAGGTCTGTAGAGGCCAATACCTTAAAGGTATAAGCAAATTGGGTTTGTCCGCTAGATGCGATGTAATCATTACGAGTTGTTGTTGCTGAAACTGTCATTTATAGCCCCTTTTAATTGGCTTGATTATACTACAAATTGGTTAATTTTTATACAGCTACTCGAGGACTTCAAGAGGAGTCTCTCCTGGCTCCCACCAATATCCTTGACCGTATTCTTGCATTCGCTTCTTTCTCATTGAGGCTAGACTTTTCTCAAAGTTAGGGTCAGCCATCATCCTAATATTGTCAAACATAGAGTCCATCAGCAATTGCGTCTGCCACACCCCAGGAGTTATGTCCTCAATAAATTTAGTAGCCTCGCCAAGAACATTGGTTTCATCGCCCACTACTGCTTGACGGAGGTTGCCCAGCGTAAGGCTAAAGGTATCATTAACTAAACTACCCATTGGCCCTGCCAAGCTTTCAACAAATCCTTTGCCGTAACGGTTAACGTCTGAAAGAATAAAGTCTCCAAACAGTCCAAGCCCTCCACCTTGAGTTAGTGCTGCGCCCCAAAAAGCACTATCCATATCTCTTGTTTCACGACCTGCGGCTACATCCTTTACCTGTAAAGCAAAAGCCCCTAGCAAAGTTGTACTTGCCAGCAGTGAACCTAGATACTGAACTCGACCGCCAATTGTGGCTTGCGTTGCTCCCCGATAAAGATGCGTAGTTATCATGGTAATAGGGAATGATTTAATCATCATTGCTGACCTAGAGATTTGACCCCACGCAGTTCCTCGCTCTAACCCTCCGGTAGCAATAGCCCTTTCCCTGGCACCTGGAGTTGGAACGGCGTAATCAGTCTCTTGCAAAATCATAGCGTGAAACTTCATGCTCTTGTCTGCCATTAAATCAGCAACTTGCGCTCCCTGTAAACTTAAAGGTTTTGTCTTCCTAAAGCTATCCCAGTCTTGCTTGTCAATGCCATAAGTCTTAAAAGCGCGCTGAACAGAAGGGTGTAGCTCGTCTATTGTTTTCCCAAAGTTATCGGACAACATTCCAGCAAACTCAACTCCAAAAGCTTTACGCCCAGATTCAGTCCACGCTTCAAGCCCAGACAATCTTAAAACCGCCTCAGCAGTCTTAGCACTAGCGCCAGTGCCATAGGTGTCAGAGAATCTATTTGCAGAATGTGCTCGGCCATACCAAGAGTCTAACGCCAGTCCCATTCGAGCCAGTATTTTTTTATCTTCCTCACTAGATGTAAGCATAGACATATGACGCTTAAATACTTTAGTCATAGGTATGTTGTTGTAGTGAGCTGTTACAGCCGCTGTAGCAAGATCCGTAAAAGATGACAGTGCCGCCCCACCTAGTTTAGATGCAACCTGTAGGTTTCTAACAAACTGCATTCCATCAGCTAAACTTACCATCTGACCGCCATTAATCTCACCACTGACAGTTTTGTAAACAGCGTCCATCATGCTTAAGGATGTTTCGCCTATAGGCTTGTTCCTTTCCGCCTGAATTTTCCTGGCTTGAAATTTTAATGCGTCATACATTACCCGAGGATTAGTTCCTAATGTCTCAATCATGGCTATGTCAGTAGCTCGACCTTGAATGTGGTCGCTCAGAGTAGTTAACACATCACCTTTACCAAACTTGTTTTGATAAGCAATCCAGTCATCTGCGCTTTTAAAAAACAAAAACCGTTGTTCAGAACCTTTGCGAGCTAATTTTGAGCCTAAACCTCTAGGAACAGATAATCCTTTGGCTTTGTTCATGCCTCCAGAAGATATGGTTTGATAAACATAGTCTAAACCTTCGTCAATCTGCGCGTCAGTTAAAGGCTTTCCATTGTCGTCCAGCATCTTTGACCTGTCTAGCTTGCTAGATATAAATCCTTTCCACTCTTCTGGGCCTGCATTCTTAATTAGACGCATGTCGTGGTTCTGAGGAAACAGCCAGTTCTCGTTCTTGGAGATACTGCCGCCCTTTTTGTTGAAGTCAACGCGCAGATCCTCGGCCAATTCCATCCAATCTTTTGCTATCTTTTGAATCTTTGGGTCGCTAACAGTCTCGCCATATACGGCCTTAATAAACATATTTAGGCTTTCTTCGTCCTGCGACAATCCCAGCATCCGAGTTCTAAACGTAGACAAGCCATCAGCAAACTTAGCCATGTACTGTTTTGTGTACGCACTGCTTAACAGGTCAATATTCATGTACCCTGCTTTACCAGTAATGTCACGCCCAAGCAGCGACATAAGGCCAACACCTGCACCCTCTGGATGGTTTTTGATCTTGTCCAAGGCAACAGAGATACGCACAGCATCTACAGCTTTTTCTCGCTGAACACGGCTAACCTCTTCAACCATATCTTGTATTTCAATCTCAGGGTCATCAGATTCTCTTAGGCGATCTGCAACCTGCTTATTAATCTTTTTTCCTTTAATAGCTTCATCGATGCAGTATTTAAAACTAGCCAATTGAACACCTCATTATTGAATTTAATCCTTCAAGCTCATCATCAAGCTCTTTCATAATTGGCGCGGCATCTACTAGCTCGCCGTCTACAATAGCCATTTTTGTTTCAAGTTGATTAAACAATGCCATGTCAGAATCATAAGCTTCATCTAACCCTTTGTCGCTAAGATCCTGCCTCTGCATAGGAGTCGTACTAGCCTTAGCAGCCTTAGGCCTTGCAGGGCCAATGTAATCATTGTAACTTAAAGTTGGCGCATCCATCTGAACTCGGAACGCCTCATCTGCGCGAAGCATTGCCACATCAAGGTCAATGTTCTTTTGGAAAAGGTCTTCAAAAATACTATCAAGGCCATCTCGGTCAATAGCAGCCTGATCTGTTAATCGATTTCTTACACTATTTAAGTCGTCTATTTTTGCTGTATTGGTTACGTCTGTTTTTGCTATTTCGTCATCAATAGCCTTAACAGCAACATCTTTAGCTTCATCTAAACTATTAATAAGCTTGTTACTGTATTTTGCGTAACTCTCTAATGCCAGCTCTGATGCTCTAAATCCCTTCCGCAGCCTCATGCTTTCAGCCATCTTAGCCAGAACAAATACTGCTTGAGTCTCTGGAGTGCTAGGGATGTTAATGTAATCATCTAATTGTTGCTGCAACTCAGGGGTAAGCTTACCCTCTTCAAGGCGAATAATGGCCTTGTTGTATTCTCTTGTAGCTTGCGAGTCATCTAGCAACTTTTGGGTTCTTGCTATGTTTGCTTCTAGGGTTTTTGCTCTAGCTGCATCGCCTTTAATTTTTCCCCTTTGAACCTTTTGCTTTGTTACACGAGCTGACTCACCCTTCTGGGCTTCAACTTTGGTTGGCGGTTTCTTGGCTTTGGCTAAATCAAACTCTAAGCTTCTTAATTCTCCACGCAACTTCTTTTCTTCGCCGCGAGTCAGCTTTTGACCAGCAGGGCCGATTAACTTTGCCTTGGCTTCTTTAATTAACTCTTCTTTAAACTTGCCAATATTCTCAAATGTTTGTGCTCCAGCAGGTCTGCCAGCAATCATTGGCGACTTATATGCTATTGGTGCTTGAGGAAATACAGGGGCAAACACGGGAGCTGTAGATTCGGCTGTCTTAGCCAAATAACCAGATATGCCCCCAGCAGCACCACCTAATACACCAGCACCAATAGCCGTAAATGCTATGGCCTGAATAGCATCACTTACTTCATACGGCGATCCAATGTCATGCTTATGCTTATATACTAAAGGCTGTATAGCGGCCTCACTAGCAATAGCCACAGCAGATGCGTTTCTAGCTCCAATCAAAGCTCTAGATAATACGCTCATGCCTTTTACAGCAGTTCCTACACCACCAAAAGGAAGTGACGCGACATTAACCTGGTCAGTCATGTATCCGCTTGTCATGCCTAAAAACTGAGCAAAGCCACTACCCCTAGCCATAACGTCTTCACTTTCATTGCGGCGTTTCTCTAGCAGCTCATTACGCTCAGTAAAAATCTGCAAGTCGGACTTAACAAGGCCAGTAGCTGATGAAAGGTTGTCGTAGTTTACAGCCCCAGTATCATCTATGTATTTGCTTACATCAAAGCCCTCTTCCCTGAGCTTTTTCATTTTCTCTCGCCTAATAGCATACCCTTCATTGTTCATAAGGCTAGATGTAGACAATCCCTCATCACGAGTAAATCTAAAAGCAGCGCCCAGTGTTTCGCCAAACGTAGGGGACGGACTAAAATCCATAGCCCCAGTCTGGTTCATTAAATTCCTATAATCTTTATTTGATAACAAAGGCATTGATTATTTCCTTAGGGCTGAATATCCATGACTGGTACGCCTGCACCTGATACTGGAGATCGCGCATATCTATTAATTCTGGCATTTATATCAGCTCTCATGCCAATAACATCAGATTGGTCAATAGTGAACTCGAGTGGAGTTACATTATCTTTGCCAAATAATGCCGAGCCTGTGACAGGATCAATAATTATGTATTTATTTTTTCCAGGAACCGCCTTGATTGTACCTTGGTGAACAGCTTCAAGAGCTTTGTTTCGAGTAACTTTAACAACTTTGCTTCCAGTTAAGCCTCCACCTTCAAACTGTGTTTCAGTATATAAAGAATCTGCGCCACCAGCTTGCTTAAATTGCTCTTGTGTCATGTTGTTAAAATAATCTTCAAGCCCTGAAGCATCAACGCCCTCTGGAAGCTGAGTGATAACGCCTCTAACCTTCTCAATGCCGCCAGTAACAGCCTGAATAGCTTCTTTAAATTTCCCTGAATCATACACATCTGACCCTAGCTCAACAGATCCATAGTAATAATCTACGGCCGCCTGCATAACAGTATCGGAATCATCTGCGCCATACACATTACCCGTAGCCTCAACAAAATCTTTTCTGTAGTCATCCATTTTTATCGGCTTTACACGACCAGCAGCAACTTCGTCTTGTCCTTTAAAAGCAATATTCATAACCTGCTCATTACCTAGTGCAGATAATTGAGCAAATGACCCCGCACCTTCTTTAGCAATCTGGCCCCAAACCCCACGCGTGTCTTTAAAAATTCCAGCCAAACTAATCTTTTGCTTGTGATCTAGGCTAGGCAAAATGTCAGTTAACATCCTAGCTTCAGGTGTAGATAATGGAGATATGGCATAACCATACTGCTCCGATAACACCGCTGATTGTTGAATGCGCTTTTGAAAGTTAGCTTGGTTTTGCGCGTATTCATCTTCAGGCGTGTTAGGGTCATCCTGTAAAAGCAGTGGGTCAAACTCAACCTCTTCTACAATTCCCTGCCTAACAGCAAAGCCATAAGCATCTGCTTGTACAGCACGGTTAATAAAGTCTTCTTGCTTTTGCATGGCTTCTAGAATTTCAATTCCATCTAACCCTAAAGATTCCGCCGCACTCCTTAACTTAGCTCTTTCTGATGCTGTAGATAACGAATACTTAGCAATTTCTTGCGCCTGTAAAACCTGCTCCTCAAACTTAGTTCCTGCAACCCCAGCCATAACAGCAGCAGTTTCGCCTTCATCAACAACAAAACCGCTGCTTACAGACTTTACATAATTGTCGGCTTGTTGCTGGGCCTCTTTAGTAGCAGCAGCCTGAGCAGATTCAACCCTTGACTTTGTCCGGCCAAGAGAAGTCTGAGCATTTGAGACAAAAGCATCCCATTCAGCAGGGTCGTAACCCTTAGGCACTTTCTTTTGCAATTCGTCAAGCCTAGAAAATGCAGCAGAAATACCATCGGTTTCGGCAAGTCTGTCTAATTCTCCAGTTATTTTATTTTCATACAGTCCGTTCTTAACCTGTCTTTTACTGTTTGTTATTTGTGCAGCAAACTTAGGGCTAATTGCGGCCAACGAATCTTGATCTGCATTAACTATTTGTAACTGTGTAGCGGCCCCTTCAGCATCTCCTGCACGAGCTAGCCTGTTAGCTTCTCTAATTCCAGCGTCAATGTTGTCGCCTATAGTGACAATGTTCTCGTTTGTTTTTTTAACTTCATAAGCTGACTGAATTCTTTGTTGAGAAGAAAATGCGCTTCGTGTTAAAAAGTCATTCATATCTGCTGCAAGCACAGGGTCTTTAATTGCGCCAAGAGTCCCGCTAATGTAATTATTAGCAGCCTGCTGAAACATTACAGGGTCGTCTTTATATTCTGTAGCAAACGTAGAAAGGATTTGTGTAGATTGCGCGCTTACATTAGACCTATAAACAGCTTCATCGTTACGCTTTAGCTCTGCTGTTTTAGCCGCAGCAGCTTGGTTTTGCGCTTCAGATCCATACCCAAATACACGCTCTTTGACAGGAGCGTAAGTAATGTTGCCAGCTTCATCTACAGTTCTAGCTTCCTCTGCCTCCTGAGCCCCTCGTTTAGCCCCTTCACGAGCTGCAATAGGTTTTCCTATAGCCAAGGCAGTACTAGCAACAGTCTCGCCCAAACCGGCCAATGCGCGCATCTTATCAGCAGCAGACGTATCCAAGGATGTAGGGGTAAACTTACCGTAATACCCAATTCGTTCTTGTGCCATTATTTAATCCTTTGCGTTTAGTGCAGCAGCTTGGCCTATGCCAGAAAGCAAAGTGGAGCCAGCCTGAAGAGTAGCAGCAGCCCTGACATTTTTGCCCTGACGTTTTAATTGGGCTTGAGCAAGTCTGTCACTCATCTTGAGCATACCCTCACTCATGCCTATATTCTTAGCGCTTTCTAAAGCAATACTAGCAGGAGTTCCTTCCATACCTACGTTGCCAGCAGCAAGGCCTACAGTGTTAGCTGCAAGGGCTTTTGACAGTTGTTGCTGACGCTCTAGCTCACGGCCCTCAGCGGCAATCTTTTCTTGTCTAGCCTGCTCTTCTAAAGCATCTTGCTGCGCCTTACCAGCCTGAATTTGACCGTAAGCACTTACAGCAGTACCTACTCCCATTGCTACTGTCGCTGTTATTAACCACGCCATTATATATCCTCCGACTGTATTAAAGCCGCCTCTATCTCTTCAATGTTTGTTAATTCGGTAGGGTGAAAATTTACCCACACACAATCTGTTTCAGCATAAATAACACGCTTAGTACCAGGTATGGTCTCGCCTATATAAGGAGCTTCAATCTCTACAGTCTCATACTGGCTAGATACCTTACACTTGCCCTTGACTACCATATACAAGTGTTGAGACTTGTGTAGCGCCCCTACGACCACCGTACCAGCAGGTATAAACAATTCTCTGGCATACATACCGTCTGAGAAATGATGCCTAGTTTCGCCTGTTACTTGAGGCATATCCTTAATAATATCTTGTAGCTTGTAAATACTGTCTTGTGTTGCAACATTACTCACGAAGATTCAACCTCATACTCAATAGCTTGCAGGTGGAACGGTGTAGCATTTGGCGCTGTAATCAAGGGTACAACTTCTGTACTCCAGCCATTGCCTCCGTTGCGGTCTTCTATAATACCAGTTTTAGGTGTAACAGCGGTATTTAAAGGACTGTTTGCACTTTCTCCAAACTCTCTTACAGCTACAGGATTGCCATCAATGTACACACCAGACGTATCAAGTACACGCAAGTTTATGCGAGTAATCTTCTTTTCTTTCATTGCATTTTGTCCGCTACGAGTACCAGCATTGGTATTCAAGGGCATTGACTTAAATGAGCAGGTGAAGTTGAGACCTACCTGAATACTATAACTTTGATAAGCCTCGCCAAGTTCAGCTTGCGTAAGAACTATATCCCCCACAGAAGATACAACTCTGTTAGCAAGTAAAACACCGTTAGAAATAACGCCTACTGTTTGACCTTTAAACCTTAGACCTATATTTATAGAAGTAGATCCTGGAAGGATAGTACCCGTGTACTTTTTGGCCGAATCAAACATGGCGCTAACATCCCACTTCTCTAATGTTTTGTAAGTGTTACTGTCAACTCCATTTGTGCTTTTTACTATTACATACAACTCCTTTCCTACAACAGAACAGGATTCATATTTAGTAGTATTGTTTGCGTCAGGGTTATACAAAGTCCATTTTGTAAATCCATTGATGTCTTGCGATCTAACCGTATTTAATACAGCAGCCGACCCATCCTGATTAATGATAAACACCCATGCAGAGTCCTCTGAGGATGTTCCGTCAAGAGCAGCCATGTCTAGAGGCTTATTAATCAAATGAGAAGACAGGACGGATATGTCGTTACTGGTATAAGCATCTTCATTGAAGTTGTACAGGTATTGACGTAGCGTGTTTCCATTCCCGTTAACAAATAAAGTTGCGCCGTCTAAAGCCTTGGACTCTAGGTTAAATGACCCAAGCTGCGTTTCTGCCTTAATATCAATTGTGGCCGGAGTATTGCCTTTGACAATAAATTCAGCACCAGAACAAAACACTTGCAAGCCACGGTCAGGGTTAACATCAACAATCTCAGTAAGGTTGCGAGAGTCAATCGTAACAAAGATGCCCTCATCATCAGCACCCTCTTCAGAGAAGAAGTTAAACAAGTCACCTGATTTAGATGCAAACAAGCTTTGACGTTTAGACCTGGTACCACCTAACCATAGCCTTCCCTCGTTAAACGCACCCATTACAGGGTAGCCTCTATTAGCGCTCCATACATCTTCTTTTCTAGATACCCCTACTGCTGTTCTAGAGAAGTTAATTCCGTGATTGCCAGTCGAGCCGGATGTTTGAAAGCCTGAAAATAATTTTAGTGGTTGAGCAGATTCATTGCTAATTGTGATTGTGTATACATATCCAGAGCCAGTTACCGAAACGCCGGTCTCGCCAAAAATAGGCATTTCTTGTAGATTTTTCTGCAAATTAAAAGCTGTAGATTCGCTTTGTGCTCCAGCGCTATTACCCGCAAAAGAAATGTTTTTACTTAACACGCCTTCAATGTCAATTTGATAGCGGTCGCCTGCTACAAAGGAGTTAGCAAAAGTAACGACTTGAACCGCGCTAACGGGCGTAGGACTGCTTTCATCATTGTAATCATATTGAGGCACATTGCTAAACGGAATAGGCCCAGAAACAAACTCAGTACCCCCATTAAAAATAATACGTTGCGGCTCGTAATCTTTATGAAACATTAACATGACATTTTCTGTCTGAGCATCACGAACTTCTGAAACAGCAGCGCCATTGTAAGGAAGCACTACGTCAGAAACAAAAACAGTCTCTGAGCTTCCAGCGTGCGGAGTTCTGTAAACACGCAAATTCTTTGCAGTTAACACGCCAAGGTAATGCTCGTCAGATCCAACACTGAAATCAAATGTCTTTACGGCAGTAGGCTGACCCACTGATGTTTTAAGGTTAAACTCGCCAACTTTAATGGCATAAGTATTGTAAGCCGTTAAGTCGCAGACAATACGGAAACCAAGGTAGTTAACAGTGTTAGGGAACGTAACTCGCTTGCTAGTGACATACTTGTCGCTAATCACAAAAGAAGAAATGTCAGTCCATTGAGTTGAGTCGCTACCGTGTTGTAATTTTACTGTGGCGTTCTGTTCGGCTACGCCAGTGTTTACGATAGAGATGTTTTTAATATCAATAAAGGCAGGCTGAGGGGCGCTTGTAAACGTGTACTCAGAAATTGTTTTAAACGTGCCTGTCCAGCTCGTATCAGTTACAGCATACGTTTCGTCGTTACCATCGTTAATAAGATAGCCATTGCCGCCATTGGGCATAGCAGGAAGCTGAGGGTTCCGTACCAAATCGGCTAATGGAGTGTCTATCTGATATGTACCAGGTCTGCGCTTTATACCACCTTGAGGAACAATGACAACGTTCTCTGCGGTCTGCCCGCCTTTGTAGTATTGATCAAGATCAGTACGACCTTTGATAAGAGGGGATAACTCACCACTAGCAAAACTGCTCTGTAAGAATTGAGACTTAGGCATAATTTTCCTTTAATGGTAAAGTTTTAGCGTCTTACGTCAATAAACGGTCTATCTTGAATAGGTGTCTGAGGGTGTTGTTGCGCGTCAGTAAACCTAGCCATACGAGAAGCGTTCTGATACTGGTTGGCAAGCAATTCCATGGAGACTGCGCTGTCTCGGATAGATGGAGCGAAGTCCATACCAAGGGCGTACTCAATCATCTTTGAGAAGTACACCGGCCATTCATGCTCAGGAGTGTTTGCAATGTAATCGCAGTACAGCGGCCCTGTATAGTTGCAGTAAACTTTGTCACCAAGAACTTGGTAGTTAGTGCCAGGGTTTATCTTGATCAACACCAACATATCAGAAGGTAATTGATAGACTGATTGCCACTCTGTACCTACAGGCACCTCAGCCGTTAGACCTAGCTGCGCTTTTCTGCGAGCAAAGCCCCATCGGTATTTGGTTAATTCGTTTTGTACAATGTTATCGTATAAGTTTCTAGCTACAACTTTAGATCGCTCATTGCCGTCTAAAGATGTTACAGGCAAATCGCCAATTAAAATTAAAGCGTTAGAGATTAACTGTATTTTAGAAGACATATAAAACCTATAGTATAAAAAAAGAAAGGGGGCCGAGACCCCCATTCAGTTACAACATTACAACATTAAGCAGTCTGGGTGTATTGAACCTTAACGATGCCGTCAGTGTCGCGAGCAACAGAGCCAGCTTTCAACATGCCGTTACACAACCAAGAGGTGCGCTCAGGAACCCAATCAACGTCAGTCTTCATGTCAATACCGATAGCCAGGCCAACAGAAGGACGGGCAAAGAAGTAAGAGTCAACTACGTTAGAAGCGACAGTCAAGCCACCTTCTGCACGATCTTCAAGAACAATAAACTTAAAACCAGCCAAAGTATCAACATCACCATTGACCAAAGCCTTAACAGCTTGATAATCAATGCTAGTGATTTTATCGTCATTCAGCATACCACCAAGACCCAGCGCGTTTACAGCAGCAAACAGCTCAGAGTTAGGCACACCTTTTTGACGCAGAGCTACCTGAGCCTTGATGATTTTAGCCATGTTCAAGTTTGAAGCAGTTCCACCAACACCAGTGCCGACAGTAGCAGCATAAGCGCCAGCAGCGTCCATTGCATCAATAACAAGCTGATCACAACGACGACCAAGGGCATTTGCGATGGTGCTTGCAAGCTCTTGCTTCTCGTCAAAGTTTACGTCTTGCTGATCAAAGATGTCAGTGAACTCAGGAGCGTTCCAGTTAGTAAGGGTAGCGGTCTTGAATTCGTGACCTACGTTCATAGCAACTACTTCAGCAGAACTAGCTTTTTGGTTAGCCAGGCCCTTGCCCATTTTACGGAACTTGTAAGTGTCACCAACTACGTTGTTACGAAGAGTTACAGCCTGCTTTAGCAAGCCAGTGCCTTGATAGGCGTGTTTGACCATGGAGTCAAATTCCGTGACTGCCACGGATGATAGTACGTTACTCATAAGAATTTCCTCGAAAAAGAGTAATAAATAGAAAGTTTTTCAAGGTTTTAGCTGAGTACCCAGTAAATTGGTCAGCATTCAACCTAAATTTACTGGGCCTTGTAAGAAAGGGGTATCCAGTGTGCCGATTATACACTGTTTGCACTATATAAATCAATAGTTGCTAACCGTCTTGAGTCGTGTACAATAGGGCCTGTACTGTAATGTACAACCCATGCTTCATTCACATGGTTAGCTAGGGTACTTGTTGTTTCCTAGCGTCAGTTGTTACGACCCCTTTTAGCCCTGTTAGCGCAGGGCTTTTTTTTTGCTTATCCGAAAATGCGAGTATGGGGTTTATTGCCGCCAAAATCTTGCATCATTTTCTGGATCTTACGCTCATGGTTAATGTCTACACTTCGGAGTAACTGGCCGTCGTCGGACTTCTTAAACATCTCCGATTCAATGTCTGCCCAGGTCATGCCAGTAGGACTTTCTCCGCCGTCAATAGGAAGCTTAACAGGCGATGTTGCTTTTACCAATGCCTCTACAAGCTCAATAGACCTTGCGTCAGTTACTAGGTTCATTACCTGGTCATAGTCAACAGAATCCAGATTGTTCTTCAGGAAGCCTTCTACGTTCTTAATACGCTCACCAGCATTGTCACCAAGCTTTGCAATCTCTTGCTCTCGACTGACTTCCTCTACGGCAGTACCTTGCGCGCTTAACAATTCCCACGCCTCACCAAATGCCTCTTGGCTCATGTTGGTTTTATTAGCAAACTCAGTTAGCTCTTGTAGTAAAGCGTCATCACTCTCGATGCCTTCAATGCCAGCATATCCATCTTTAGGTGCGCCAGTAAACCCACCAAACTTCTTCTCTAGCTCTGTGTAAGCCTTGGCCTGTTCAGCAACAGACTTGTACTTGTCTGCCTTGTACCACTCGGGACTGTCACCAGACCCTTTAATACCGTCTGTAAGAAAATACTCGCCATCTCCAAGTGTAGGAGCGGATGAGTCTAGTAGGGTATCGCCAGTTGTTACTTCTGCGGCCTGATCTGTATTATCTAACATATTACCTCCACGGTAATTTTATAGTACTCTAGCTTGCTGTACTTGGTTGATTAAAAATTTAACTAACCCGCTTTCACCATTATGGTAAGCAGCCTCGTAGTCAGGGTTCTGGGAACCAAAGGGTGTGTTGTTTTGGAAAATAAATCGTTGCGTTAAGTCTTCTAGTACACGCTTACCGTCATCAGTGCCAAAGCACCTGTTGTAAGCCTTAGCCAACTCAGCAGCTTTTGCTCTAGCTGCGTCATTGGCTTGTTTTGCGCTTTCGGCGTTAAAGTCGCCTTTGTTGATAGTGTCCCAACTCATAGAGCAGTCTGACCTTGTTGTGGTGGTGGAGTAGAAACATCCATTCCTTGCTGTGCTGCCTGGGCACCAGCTTGGATTATCTGCGCTTTCTCTGACTCACTGCGAACTAACTCAGCAGGCATACCTGTTTTACCGGCTACCCAGGTACCAAAGTCCTCAAGCTTAAATCCAATCTTAGCCTGGTCAGGGCCAGCAGTCTGCAATACAAACGACACGGCCTGTTGAACACTAAGGATGTCTTCACCGTCCTGCGCTTTAGCCAATGGAGACAGGAATTTAATATCAATGTCACGGCCATCAAGCTGAATAGGCTCAATAATACCACGGCGAGTCAGGATTGCAGCAACGCGCTTAATGATGGGTATAAGGACTTCTGTCTGTAGACGACCAAAGGCAGAGCCAATACGCTTGGCAAGCTCACGCGACTCAATAGCAACCTCTGTGGCGGATCGTACAGCACCACTAGGGTCACGCAGATCGTTAAACAGCGCACGCTTGATCGCCATTTGCATATCGTTGATCTGGAATTGTGCTAACTGTAGATTAGAGCCAGTGTCTAAACGCTGTATAGACGGGTTACTTGAGTTGTTAGATCCAACGGGAATAACAATGCCTGGGCTAATAACCAAATTGTAGGGGTTGGTCACGCCGTCATCAGTAGCTGTGTACATACCAGCAAGATCAATAGCAGCCTTCTGCAAAACAAACTCTTTAGCTTTGTTTAACGAGCGCACATCAGGTAATGCTTGTAGTGCTGGACCACGGCCACGGATTTCACCAGATACTTTAGAGTAACGACCTGTAACCCAAGGGCTAGAAGCGCCAAAGTCCTGCATCCAACTGATCTGTTGCTCACCTTTTACCCACACACAGCCATAATAGGTCTTAGACTTAGGCATAAATACAACACCCTCGCTAACCTCTACGTCTGTATCAGGCTTATTGGCGACTACTTCTTTCATTGCCTCAGACAGTTTAAATCCGCGCCACTGCCGCTCTAAGTTACGCGCCTTAACTTTAAATCTACGCCAGTGTGTCTCCACGTTTCCGTTAGGGCCTTCCTCAAACGCAATACCTTTCTGCGGTATAGCACTGAAGATAAGGGGCATGTCATCACTGTCGTCTTCATCTATGCGTAACGTTCCAGTACCCACAAGAAGATCAAGTGCGTGCTCATAAAACTGAGTAGCAAAGTTGGAGCGATTAATGAAATCAAAGATTGTTTCGGCCTGACGCTCAAGATTGGCCCGTATATCGTCTTCAGAAACATCAAAGTTACCAGACTCAAGGAGCTTAATAACTCTTTCAGAAGGAGCAAACGTAGCCCATCGCGACCAGATAGGGGCAATGTTTTCTTGTAACTTACTCGCACCTTGTTGTATCGCCTCTAAAGCAGTTGAGTCAAAGATGTTATTCATCTTGTCTTGACCAGCAGTGTTATCGTCAAACAAGTTTCGGTTAGGAAGGAAGTACTCATATACGTCATCAAGTACGCTATGCCACATACCGTTACGATCAAAGGCACTAGCTTCCCGCTTCTTCAGGTCATTCAGCGACCCAAGCTCTTTAGGTAATTCCATTAACGGTAGCCTCTCAGGCCTTTATTGGGCAAAGAAGAAAGCATTGTCTTGTTTGGAGTAGCTCCTGATTTTACTTCCTTAGCCGCAGCTTGCTTGGCAGTACCTAGTAAAGACTTTGACCCTAAAGCCCCTCTTGCTACAGCCTTTAACCGCTTTTCATTTTTAGCCATTTCTTCATCTAGCTGCATACTTTGCCGCGTAATCATAGCCGTTTCTGCCGCCGTAGGCTTAGGTGCTTTTGGTGATTTCATCTTCATTCCTCAAGTATTTGTATAGTTGATACGGAGTCCATATAAATGGCTTGTTAATACCAAGTAGTTGTTTGGTATGCCCCACACAAGTGTTCAACATAAACAAAGACCGCGAACTAGGTTTTTGCTTATAACCAATTATTATAGAATTAGGGTCGATTATACCATTTATATCGGATTCGTTAAACAAATCAAACTTTGCGGTAGTCCTAGAGTGGACAATGCAGCAATCAATGCTAGGCACCACAATGTAGCAGTGCTTAATCTTGTTATGCAAGAACCGTGAGTACCAGTGGTTATCATCACCCTCAAACACAACGTACATATCAGAAAACACTAAAGCCTACCTTAGCCACATGCGGCTTATCAAATCCACCAGCTCGCCGTAGTGCTTGACGGCCCTCACCTTCACCCTGTAGCCCGTACTCTAAGGCTTCTACTGGGTGGGAATACTCGTTTTTATCGGGTTGATCAGCGTATCTTTCGCCTGATGTCTGGACTCTACGGTAACAGAAGCCACCCTGAAGACCTTTACGGATCATAGAAGCTTTCGGTAGGACAACAAAGCGAGGCTTACCGTCCATACACATCTCTTTCATGGGCACTTCTAGGGCAGCTCGACGCTTTAACGGGTCATTAGACTCTGTCGGATAACATGGAATGCCAGCAGCACGCATGATCTGGAACGGAGTCTCACTGTTTGACTGGTTCTTGTTGTCACCAGACGGGTCTCCCCAGCCTTTAAACGTGTGACCAGGGTATGTATCCTCGATGTAACGCTTTAATGTTGGCGCAAAGTCAATAGCACCAGAGTCTGTCAGTACCATTTCATCAAAGCACACCCATCTCCCTATCGAAGTACGCTGTAGAAACGCACAAGCAGGTGTTCGACCGAAGTCAAATCCTAAGATAATGGGGGTGTCTTTACTGGGTGTGAAGTCCATGTGGGCCGCATGTACTGAGTCGGTATACATAGGGTGAACTGGCTTACCGTTAGACACAAAGCCATACTCGTTAGCAAGATTAACCTTGATCCAATCATCTGTTTTACCACTTAAGCCTCTCCTGTAGTAGTTGTCAGGCAGGTTAGTCAGGTTCTCTGCCTTATTGTTTATCTTCCATTCCTCGCCATCACGGAATACACCACCTGGTTGACGATGGAATACCCAGCCTTCAGGGCGCTCTATCTCAGCAAGCTTGTAGTACCAGTGGTCTTCATCAGGGGCGTTAGTATCACCCAGCATCCCATGGTGTGTAGGCTTAATACCTTCCTTGTTAGAGGGGTAACGACCATGACGTAGATCAAGCATGTCTAGAACAGCCTTAGAATGCTCCTTAGTCTCGTTTAGCCACACCCATGTAGTCTGAATACCCCTAGCCTTCTTAACGTGCTCAGGACGGTCAAATGCAATGAATATGACCTCGCTCTGTACGGTGGTGCCATCTTCTAAACGAAACTTAATATAATGCGTAGGGGGTTCTTTGTTACCCTGACGGAACGGCCCCAGGTCTTCATGTATCTCTAGCCAGTCCTTAATCGTGGTAGAGAACAGTTCAGAGTATGTATTACGGGCAGCAATGATTCTGGATAGCCTAACACCGTAGTTCTTATGCCCCTTAGCCATTACAGGCTTCTGCTCACACATAAGGTCAAACAGTTTAAGGATAGTCTGTACTGTCTTACCGGAGCCTAGTGGCCCACAGATAAACGAGTTTTGAGAACGACAGTCAGAGTAGTCTTGCAACACCTGGCCTTGTGGCCCCATACAGTATTCAATTTGACTCACTTCTTGCTCCAGTCAATACCATCATAGCCAGACTTAAACTTGTTTCTTGTCTCAGGGGTAGACTTCCTAGCGTGACTACCTTTACCACCATTAGACTCAGGGAAGTGGCGCTCTCTTGTCTTCTTATCTAACGCAGCTAACAAAGGTTTCTTCTTACTCATCTTCTTTTTCCTCTTCATCATCAACTATTTCAGCTATGACAGCCTCTTCTAATAATAAGTCTGCCGCATCACTATCAACTTCATCTGTAGTGCCATCAAAGCGCCTACGGGATACCCTAACTATTGTAGAGTCGTCAGCACGAACCTCAACAGCTTTAAGCTTAGGCTCTGTATACTCTGCTATCTTACTCCAACCATTTAAAGCAGCAGTCAACGCAGTCACATCACCCTCTTGTTCAGCAATGTAATCAAGCTTACTAGCAGCCTCAGCCATCTTCATTATAGGGTGGAACTGCTCGCCATACATATCCTGCAATCTGGCCAACAGAAACTTCTTGTTCTTATTGGGACTGCCTAATCGACTCATATAAACACCTTTGCTTTATAGCAAATAAGAATTGTTTTTAATTCCATTTACTACAGATACACACTTCTTCAAAGCAAATACAATTACCAGACATCTTATCTTCTACTATGTAAAGCAAGTCAACCATAGTATCTTTGTCTTTATCAATAAGTGATACACCAAATAGCTCTATTAGCTCAATGTCACTTTCATGGACTTCTTCATCACATATTATCTTAATCATGGTTCACCTTAAAATTGGTAATTTTTTTTTGCGAGGGACATATACATTGGCGAAATCGGCGGCTTCGGGGAGGGGGTGCCCTTCATTTCAGCCTGTGGATAACCTGTACATAACCTGTGTATAGCCTGTAGATAGGCTGTTGATAACCAGTAGGATAACCAGTACTGTACATCCATACACCTGTACATAAATACAGTGGTCAAACATACAGCTGTTAATAACCTGTGGATAACCACCATGATCACTTGCCTTATAACGCATTCTAAGCCTGTTTAAGCCTTACCCCTTGCGATGGTATCAA
>Ga0181390_1000433_pt1 | contig 18916 bp, 31 predicted proteins | sample 13SPOviralmetaG_FD_130085 | JGI IMG/M metagenome (GOLD analysis project Ga0181390, IMG submission 130085) | Marine viral communities from the oligotrophic San Pedro Time Series (SPOT) site, San Pedro Channel, CA, USA - 13 SPOT_SRF_2010-07-21 | ecosystem: Environmental > Aquatic > Marine > Strait...
ATTGTATATAAACGGATTGCAAGTTACTGATTTTGCTACTGAAACTTATCCATCCCAAAATTACGAAGGACATGTAAATAATAATATCGCGCATACGATAGGTGCTATTTCCAATCCTAGTGGCTTTTTAAACGGCTATTTAGCCGAAGTAAATTTCATTGACGGGTCTGCGCTTGACGCTACGTCATTCGGGGCGTTTGACGATAACGGGGTCTGGCAAGCCATTGACACGTCTGGGCTTACATTTGGAACGAATGGATTCAGGCTTAAGTTTGCAGATAACAGCGGCGCAACTGCAACAACTCTAGGGAAAGATACTTCCGGGAATAGTAACAACTGGACGCCCAGCAATCTAAGTGTCAGTGGTGGGCCTTTAAATAAAACTAGAGGTCACAACTATGACGATACTGCAGCTACTTACACTGATTTAGGGACTGTAAGTCAAGCAACTCCGGGCTCAGCGCCAACTGGAAACAGTGGCCACTACGAAGGCGCCGCAATGCGCGTTAATTCCGGTGGAGCAAAAGTCGTTACGACCAATAGTGCAGCCGCTGATTTTTTCATGGCTTGTTGGGTCAGGCTTGACTCATTAGTTAGCGGTCATCAGATAGGCGTTGACCTGTCGGACAATTACAAATATTTTGAAGTAAGATCTGACGGAAAAGTAAAAGTTAGACACAAAAGCGGGGGTGCAAACACTAGCGGCAGCTCTCATTTAAGCAATAACACTTGGCAGCACATCGCGCTATCAAGGTCTGGGAATACTCTTACTGGGTTTGTAAATGGTTCGGCTGTTGTTAACACTGATTGCGGCAATGTCACCTATTCAGTTAGCGCAAATGACGATTTTTTCTTCTTTGGGATAGGTACTTCAACAACAGGTTATTTAGTAGATGCAGTTATTTATATAGGCGAAGGACGTACGACAAATTTTACAGCGCCAAGTGCTCCATTGCTGACGTCAACTGCTGGTATCAACAATGTAGGAGGGATGTCTACATCTAATAGATACTATGCAAGTTCATTAATTGCGGTTGGGGCTGGCAACGAAGGAATTGACTCCCTAGTTGACTCACCAAGCAACGGCACTGCATCAACTGGCGGTGATCCCGGCGGATCAATTGTTGGCAATTATGCGACGCTCAACCCTCTAAATTTGCATTCTGATATCACATTGTCTAACGGTAATTTAGAGCTAACAAAAACAAACAATGCTTACAGGACTGCTGTTTCAACAATCGGAGTGTCTTCAGGTAAATGGTATTTCGAAGTCAAGCCTACTGCAAATGTTGATGGCACAATGTACATTGGTATCGAACAGATAGTAAGAATTGATAAACAAATTGCATATCAAAATGGCAACAATGGTTTTGCTTGGAGAGCAGAAGGGGGTTTCATTCAAAACGATGCTATGGGTTCAGGTTCAAGTTACGGAAGTGCCGGGTACACAAATAATGACGTTATCGGTGTAGCTGCTGATTTAGACAATGGATCGCTGACATTTTACAAGAACGGCACGAGTCAAGGAGCGGCAACAATCTTTAACGGAGGAACCTTGCCAAGTGGTACTTATTTCTTTGGCGTAAGTCCTTATGCTTCAGGCGCCACAGTACAAGTCAACTTCGGCCAACGTGCCTTCGCGTATGCCGCACCAAGCGGCTACAAGTCTTTAAACACCGCAAACTTACCGACCCCAACGATTGCGGATGGCAGTAAGTATTTTGATACGAAGTTATATACGGGTGACGGCAATAGCAGTAACGCACAGAGTGGCTTAAAATTTTCGCCAAACTTTTTATGGTTCAAAGGCAGGTCTGCTGCATATAGTCACGCATTGTTTGACACAATTAGAGGCGTTACTAAAAGACTAAAATCTGATGACGCTGAGGGAGAGTCCACGTCATCAACATGGTTAATTTCATTTAATAGCGATGGTTTTACAGTTGGCAGTGATGGCACCACTAACGCAAACAACCAAACCTACGCAGCCTGGGCGTGGGACGCTGGAACAGGTTCTCCTGTAACTAACAACGACGGCAGCATTGCTTCACAAGTAAGAGCCCAGCCAAGTGCTGGGTTCTCGATTGTTAGTTATACAAATGGTGATGGAACAGTTGGACACGGCCTTTCAGCACCACCTGAACTGATTATTTCAAAAAGACTAGACGCAACTTATACGTGGGGTGTTTATTCAAAGCCAACAACAAAAGACAAATACCTTGCTTTAAATTCCACTGCAGCCGCTGGTTCTTATTCAAACATATGGGGGTCTGCAGAACCTACATCTTCAGTATTTGGGACAAGTACTGCTATTGCTCCAAACAATTCAAGCATGATCGCCTACTGCTTCGCACCTGTCGCGGGCTACAGCGCAATAGGTTCATACACCGGCACAGGGTCCACGGACGGCGTTTTTGTTCACACCGGATTTAAAATTGCGTGGCTTCTTATTAAAAGAACTGACGCTACAAAATCTTGGCAATTGATAGACAATGCACGCTCTACTTTCAATGTAACTGACGACAGGCTTTTTCCAGACGACTATGGAGTTGAGTCAGACGGTAGTAATTTTAATTTAGATTTTTTGTCAAATGGTTTTAAATGCAGAACCGCGCATAACAGCACAAATGAATCTGGCGCTACATATCTATATCTCGCATTTGCTTCTAATCCGTTCGCCAGCAATGGCGGGCTTGCTCGTTAAACTCAGTTCATCACCTGCATCCTTATGGGCTATTACATCGGCACGCGCGGTCTACCCATGGATATTCCGTGGGAGCACAACGACGTTCAATACCCTGCTAACTGGTTACGCCTAAGCAGTTCACAAGATCGTGCAAAGCTAGGTATTACTTGGGGAGATAATGCTCCGGCCTATGACCAAAAATTTTATTGGGGTTGCGACGCTGACGGCAACTTAATTCCTAAGACCTATACAGACCTGCAAACCGGCTGGGTTGCTCAAACAAAGCACACAGCAAACACAATGCTGCAGCCTTCTGATTGGCGCGTAATCAAAGCCAAGGAAACCAGCAAAACAATGAATGCTGGTTGGAAGACTTGGCGTCAAACCATTCGCACTGAATGCGGCACCAAAGTCAAAGCAATTGAAGACTGCGCCAAGATTGGTGATGTATCGCCCCATGCTGATCTGGCACGGGTGCAAGCCTTGGCTGAATATGTGACTGGATCTGACTACCGTGCGTGGACTGCCGACCCAGACAACGCATCTGAATGACGTTTATTTTTGGTGCGCTAGCGGGGGCTGTGCTGACAACCCTTTTTCTAGCGTTTGATCCAGACGATGACCTTTACGAGGATGAACGACGTGACTACTAAGCCCGATCCAATGATGTCCGCTTCTTACGGAGCCACTGACATTGAGGCCCAAAATAATAGAAATACATGGATGACCATGCTTTACATGCTGGAAGGTCGGGACAAGGCTGACCATCCAAAGCGTGGTCTTTACACGGGCCTAAACCGTAAGCACTCGGTTTGGCCTGGTAGTGACGAGAACTGAGAAACAGATTTGTAACTGTCCATTGACTGTCCCAGTTAATGTACCTACAGAAAACGTTGACTCTTTCAACAATGATCAAAGCATTCGCAGTAGCTGTTTCTGGTGTTCTCGCTGGTTCAGCTGCCTTGGCAGGCCCTTATGTGAACGTGGAGAACAATGGCTCTTACGTTGACGGGTTCCAAGGAAGTGTGACCGACATCCATCTTGGCTACGAAGGTGGCGAAGGTGCTTATGGCTTTTATGCCCAAGGTGGCTTTGCGCTAGTCGATGACACTGACGACGTAAACGCAGAACTCTCAGGAAAAGTGGGCGGCAGCGTGACCGTTGCTGATTCTGGCTTTAGCCTCTACGGCGAGCTTTCAGGCATTACGACCGCTAACGACCCTGTGTTTGGGACAAAAATGGGTGCCAAGTACAATTTCTAGGCTATAACTAGCTTAGGTTTCTCACACAGGCCGACAAGGGGCTCCCGCAAGGGGGCCTTTTGTTTTATCTGTCATCATCATGCAACGCTTCTTTAATCTGGCCGGTGCTCTTGGGTTCTTAATGAGTGGAACGATGGTTGTTGGGTCGTTAGTTTTGTATACCAAAATCCCATCACTGACAAAGCTTTATATCAGTGAGCTAAAGCTTGAACTGACTGAAATGGTGCTTGACATGGTCCCAGCAGTTGATGACGTGATGCCTGAGTTGCCATCAGAAACAGGCTTGCCAGTTCCAAGCAGCATCAAGTCGCCGTTCTGATAGATGCCGGAAATACCCGAGATTGGTGTGGGGCGTATTGGCGTTCCAGAAATACCAACTTGGAGAAGTATCCCGCCGCAAAGCATTCCGTCTGAGCCGCCAGTTACGTTAATGCTGGGTTTTCCGGTTGCGGATATACCTGGATGCGTCGAGACAAGAAATGCACAGCCTGGCAATCCAGACGCTTACACAACAGATCCGAAGGGCAACTTCACTGTTTGCGATGGAACGATGCCATCGTTTCCTGCTGCGTTGGACTTTACGCCTGGAACGCTGACTTACGGATCAGCTAAGCCACCGCCAGTAGACCCAAAAGAAAAACCGGCTGCCTCGAAACAACCGGCTCGGTCCCCTTCACCGATGGCGTCCAATCCAACCGGCATTCCAAATGTAGACACAGAATTACCGTGTCCGCCACCAGACGCAATACCTATAGGAGCAAAAAATAAGCTTCAGACTGCTGTCATTACTGGGTATAAGCGAGTCGATGGAGAATGCAAAACCCAGTTCAAGTCGTTGGACATACCAGCGATTCTCGGCAACCATTTACCTGGCTCGCCTGTTGTGGTCACGACTGCAACGATTGCGGTTGTTGCGACAACAGCGGCAGTCTTAGCCAAACCATTAGGCGATATTTTGCTTAAAACGATCAAGCCGACCGTTAAAAAGACGATCAAGAAAATTAAGGAGAAGCTGGGGAAGAAGGTTGCTGTTGAGTCCGCTTGGCAGCGTCGGAAGTTTCAGCGGTCGTTGAAGAAGTAGGAATTGAATGTGTGTGGGGCGGTAAGACACCTGGCGGATTGACTAAGACGACATCAGCACAGATCGACGCATAAGGACTGGAAGGGTGGAAAATCACGCCTTCTTTCATCAGGTCAGCGCAGTTTCGCAACCTAGCTATTTCGTAATTGAGGCGTTTATCGGCAAGGCTGGCTTCCATAAGCTGCACTTGTTTTTCTGCTGCAGCGCGGCAAGTGCGGATATGGCTTCGATCTAGCGGAATCGAGATTTGTGCAGTGACGCCGCCATTGACTGAGAAGTTTGTTTTCTGACCCGTCCTGACTGGCTTATGAAACAAGACGCTGCCTGGGTTGTCAGGTCTGCCATCTGGAACGGGATTGCCTTCTGGGTCAAACGCACCAACTAAATCAAGCGTGTCATAGACAGGCTCGTTGTAATACCTTTCGTACGGATCAGACCAGCCAGTAGTTGAACTAAGGAAAGGGTTGATCGTCAGGGTTGCACCTTGGCAGCTAACGCCATTGATCACAGAGGTGAATGTTTTGCTTGGTACGACCTGGACAGCCTGGTTTGTAACCGATCCACTACTGTTTGCGACTGGAGCGGCAGTGCTTGAAACCTGAGCGTTTACCGGCTCAGCCAATAACAGCAGGGCTGCTAAGACACGCTTCATTGGGTAAAGGTGCTGGTGGTTTCTGTAAGTGATTCGATGTCAGTCTCTCTGTTTATTAACGTGTGATTTGTAAGCCCTGGAGCAGATAAAGTCTCAACAAAGCTAAAAGCAGCACCTTCGTTAACGATGCTCCAAGTTGGTCTTGATGCAGGGTCAAGCCCAGTCCACTTGCTTGAAATACCGTTCAAGGTATTGGTAGTTGTGGTCAAGCTTTGTGGAGCGAGACCTGCAGACGGTTTGATATTTGTGCCGCTAGCCGTGTACTCATAACCCGTACGATATTCGTAGGAGTTAATGACTTCAATAACCTTGGACGTTGTCTTTGTCGTGCTGGAAAGTGTTCCTTGCTGGAAGTTAGGAACGATTGGTACGGCTGCTGCTGGAGCAGCCAAAAGCAACAACAGCAGGATCCTCATCGAATAGTTAGCTCTTGAATAACTTGACCAATTGCAGTTGTACCTGCACCACCTGCAGTGATTGTGAGTGCCCCGTCGGTCGCGAGCGTACCGGCCAATGTGCCTGCTGTACCTCCGGAGGTAACTGTTTGATTAGAAAAAGTAGGCAGTGCAGGGACTACGCCACCAGTAACAGTTGTAGAGAGTAAAGCTGGAACATCATCGCCTTCTAGGTACGACTCTGAATACGAAAAGCTGTCACCAGCAGTAGTAATACTGTAAACGCCAGGAGTATACCCAAGAGCAGTGCCGGAAGTAAGTGTCCCCAGCTTAGGAGCAGTACCCAAAGTGACGTTAGAGCCAGATACTGAAAATGAAGACGGTTGCCGAATTGATTGGGACGCTGCTCCATCAACAGTTAGCGAGATTGAGGATTTAATAGCGTGCGTAATATCCGCTGAAGCAGGACTTACCGCAAAAAACGTTAGGCACGATACAAAGAGAAAACGTCTCATTTGGGTTTGGACGTAGGAGTTTGTTCTTTGATTGTAGGCTCTTCTTTTTTCTTTTTATTGTTGCCGACAGCTAGGCCAAAGGACGCTGCCGTGCCAGAAAGAATGGAAGCTGGGTAGGTGGGGTCAAGAGACTGCTTAAAGACCCCTAAGTAATTTGCGGTCAAGATTGCCATTGCCCAGCCGAGCAACACAACTTTGATGACATCACCTAATCGTGAGTTGTCGTTTTCTTGCTCCTGCTTACCCTGTTCTTCTGCCATGATGTGCGGTAATTAGGTCGAAAAGTGTGGTAGAGGTTTGGGCGGCTATAGCTGGGGCAAGCGTGGGGGCATGTGCCCTGGCTGCCAAAAGCGCAGGCCGCGAAAGCCAGCAGGGTCGTGATTCGTTGGTGCGCCTCACAAGCTCTGTAGACAATTTAAGTGCTCAAGTCGATCTTTTCCGTAGAGAGCAGACCGCCATATCGACAGAAGTGTTTGCCAGGCTTAGCGACGCCGAAAGAGCGATTGCTCGTCTTGAAGGGATACAAGACAGACATTAGACTTCTGGCACATACAGTGCCGTCATGGTTTTACTTCTAAAGCCAATCCTGTTTAGCTTCATCAAATCAAAGGCCGTAAAACAGTTGCTGTTGGATTGTCTGATCAAGATCAGCGAGCAGACTGATAATGAATTAGACGATGTCGCGTGCACCTATTTGAAAAATTTGCTATTTCCTACGGAGCGCGTTGAAAAATAAATGTGGGTTTGGGTTGTAATTGTGCTTTCTCTACTCCCTTTCTTCCATTGGTTCCGTGGCACTCCTCATCAACTTGCCGCTGTTAAAGAGCTTGAAGAATCCCTGCCTCAAGAGCTACTTGAGGAAGATGCCGCCTGGGTTGATGCGTGGAAAGCATCAGGCATTGATCAACAGGTCTACATCCCTTACTTTAGCCAGCTCGACAACGCCAGCGGCCAGGGTTATCGAGAATGTTTCTCAAGTGCAGCCGCAATGGCTGCAGCGCATTTTTCGCGCGTCAAGACAGATGATGAGTACAACAAAATCCGTGACAAGTTTGGGGATTCGACCTCTGTTGAGGCACAAATAAAAACGCTTAAGAGTTTGGGGTTGAACGCTGAGTTTCGGACTGATGGTGACGAAGAAATGATCGAGATGGAAATTGAAATGGGCAGAGTGGCCCTTGCAGGAATTATGCACCGGGGCGACCTGCTACGCGGCGAGTCACCAATGTGTAGTGGGAATGGATGTGGTCATTGGGTGGTTTTGACGGGCTACACAGGTAAAAACAGCAGCGATCCTGGCTGGGTAATTAATGACCCAAAAGGAAAAATTGACCTAGCTCGTGGAGGGCATTCAAGTGCTGCAGGCGAGCGAGTAGAGGTAAGGCAATCAGAGTTCAGGCCGCGTTGGCAGGTTGATGGCCCTGGCACGGGTTGGGTAATCTTGGTGGACGACTTGTGAATTGGGGATATATAAGTGCCTTCTGGACCACAGTCGTTATGAACTGCATCCAGCCCGTCAATATCGAAGCTTGTTTAAAAATAAATGAGTGGCTAATCCCTGCCGCGCATGATTACATTCGGTTTAGAGAGGGGATTTACGCCAGTGAAAAACGAGCCCTTGAACAGTTTCGATTGGATGGTGGTCAAGCCGAGCCTGGAAGAGGAATTGACCCTTGAGCGGTCAGTAAGATCCATCGAAGACTGTGACAACGTTGATGTCTTGTCTCAGTTATGCGTTGCGATGGCCCGTCAGCAATGGCATCAAGGAAAGCTGCTGAAGCAAGCTATAGGCCAAATTTCTTTACTTGAGGCTGTGCTCTCTGGCGGAGAGCAGAAACCCTAAGAGCTTTTTCTAGCGTGGTCAGCTTTGGAGCAGACTCATGCAACGTCGCATCTACCCTCGCCTTAGCTAGGTCGATCTGCCGCTGAGGCTGAGTCGTCCAATTCATGTTCACAGGGGCCATGACTCAGTTACTGAGGGTTGGTCTCATCGCAGTTATAGAGACGTGTCAAATAGTTGTAAAGCCATTGGGCTTTGTCTTTTTATAAGTCTGCCCAAGCCTTGCCTTTAACAACCTTATTAACCCAGCTAACCGAGCAACCAAAAACTTCAGCAATTTCTTTTGATGAGCGCCCTTCATCAAAAAATAGCTGTCTCATTTTAAGAATGTCGGCCGATTCGTAGACCTGATAGTGCCTGTGAACGCTTTCAAAAATCTGTTCAAAAGGTTGTTTGGTAGCAAAGGTGTGACCACAGGCAGGACACCTGCGATAGCGTCGAATATGATCTGAAAAATCGTTGCAGGTTTTAGTAACACGGGTTTTAGTCCCGCACTTGCGGCATTCCATATAAAATTACTTTTCAGATGATTTAAGTATTAGAGCATCGATATCAAACAAGACTTTTAACTTACGGGCTGCATCTAAAACTGCGTTTTTGTCTGTATAGCTGCAGGCGTCTTCTATAAAAGGAGTAAAAAGACACGTTTGCCTAGGGTTTTGGTACAAAGCCGCTAAGTAAAGTGGAGCATCCTGGTGCGTTTGTATTTTAAATCTCATAGCTTATCTAATTTTTCCATCAGCGCGACGATGTACGGATCTTTGCCACTGCAAAGCATCTTTTTCTGCAGCGTCTTTATACGTCTGTTCAGGCCACTCTGCTTCTAAACGCGCGTAGATGGTATCCCGCATCCAAGCTGTTGCACGTTTGTTTTGTGCTTTAGCCAAAAGCTGCACTAACTCTGCTCGATGGGGATCCAAAAGAATCTGAAAATATGTTTTGTTGCCGTGGCGCAAAGCCATAAACTCTAGATTACTACAAATATGTTACCACACTAAAGGGGAGTCGGCTTTCTTTTTCCAAGCAGTTGCTTGAGCATGACGAGACTGAGCACGCTGCTTTGTGCAACCTGCCCTAACTTCCCTGGCACGTTCTAAGAACATGGCTGCTCTTTGCAAATCACCGGTAACTGCGGTTTGAATTGCTTTGTTTAGACGCTCCATCGCTATTTGTCTGCCGGTACGCGGCATCCATCGCCCCAGTTAGATGTGTGTAATACGTTAGCCCTGCAGGGCCTGAGCAGCACCATCCTTTAGCTGTAGAAAAAACGCGTGTCTTCAATGGGTCTCCATCCAGGTTTTACCGATAGAAACCTCAGCTAATGCAGGGATGTCCCCCAACCACTTGGCTTCAGCCTCCTCCATCACCTGTTTTAGACAAGCGGCCCACTCTTCAGCAGCATCTTCACGCACCAGCAACAAAATTTCGTCATGTACTGCGGCTGCAATCCGCACTGTCTCTTCACCTGCCTGATGAACCAAGGGCCAAAGCTTGCCAAGGGCGCGTTTAAGAATGGCCGCGCCAGCCCCCTGGATCGGTGTGTTGCAGCGAACAGTCAGCCGGTTCATATCCCCTTGTAAATAGCGGCGCATACCAGAAACCAAAATCCGAGTCTCGGCCCACTTATACCCTTCACTGTCTTGTGACTCCTTTGCCATCTGCTGTTGCCACTTAGCAATCCCAGAAAAAGCATCCAGCCAATTTGTACGGATTTCGGCAGCAGTCTCAACCGACATGGTGATGCCTGAGCCACCGGCATAGTTACGCAGCCCCTTCGCCCCTGAGCCGTAAAGCAAACCAAAGTTTGCAGACTTGGCTATCTGTCTGCTGCACCCAATAGTTTCGGCGGTAACGGTGTGAAGATCTTCACCACGTTGGAACGCAGAGATCATGCGTTCATCCTTTGCTATAGCAGCCGCAAGCCTTAACTCCATCTGACCAAAGTCAGCGTCTACTAAGAGGTACCCCTCTGGCGCTTCTACGCACCCACGAAACTGTGGATCACGAGGAATCTGCTGGTTGTTTGGCTTAATGCAAGACATCCTCCCCGACTCCGCACCAAGTTGCATGTAGCTGGCACGTACAAAACCGTCGTCATTCATTTTTTCCTGGATAGAGTTAATCATCTGGCGGCGTTTGTCTGCTTTTTTCCATTCCAAATAAATCTGAATAACTTCATGATCTGCGGCATAAGTACGCAAGACCTGGCGCGATGCACTGGGTTTGCCGTTTGCATCTTTAGGTTTTTCGTGTAAAATATCTGTCAGTTTTTCCATAAGTTGTTGGGGGCTATTAAGATTAAAACCTTTATATTTTTTAGTTTTATCTCTTAGTCTACCCTCGTCTCTAGCACGTAAATTAAAAGAACCATCTTTGTCTCTAGGTAGTTTTTTACCCTCAGGCAAAGCATGGTCAAGTTGCAGAATAAAGTCCTTTTTTAAAGCTTTTATATCTGCTTCATAGTCTTCTTTCCGTTGCTGCAGATTAGCAGCGTTCCAGGGTAAACCCGTGCGCCACATCTGAGCCATTGCAGGCAGCGCAAGACACTCAAGAGCATAAGCACTTTTGAGTTTATGCTTACCTATTTCGTGATCAAGAATATTATCTAGCTGCATTAAAGCAATTACATCATTAGCGGCGTACCTAAGCTGTTCATCAGTTAAGGCACCACTCCAGTCTGATCTCTGCTGTTCTTTAGATAGCTCTCTTTTTAAATAACGTTTGACGACGTACGCAAGTCCGTGTTTCGGGAAAGGCAGCCCGTTTGTGAGAAGTCGGCTGGCCAGCATGGAGCAGCGCACCCACCCATGCGGATAGATGTCGTGCTCTTGCAACCACCCAAGATCGAATACAGCGTTATGGGCCAACCAGTATCTGACTGGACTGCCGAAGAAGCTGCGGAGCTTAGTCCAGTCACTTTCATCAAGCTCAAAGCAATCAATGAGGACAACAGTATTACGCACACCAGAACCAAGCTGCAGAAGACGTAATTTGTTGCGTTCCGGCTGTAACTGGAGCGTTTCTGTGTCAAAGCAGATAGATCCAGCCGTTTGAACTTTGTCTAAATGTTCAAAGCCGATGTAAACCTTGACGTCGCCGATCGTAAAAGAATGTGATGCGGGGGAAGACATGGGTGAAGTCACAGGCCCTTGATGTGTGGTGTGCGAATTAACTAGCTAATTCATTAAATACAACAGCTACAACGTTCTCTAGCTGTCTTTTATCCATGCCGTTACCTGTTCTACGCCTAACAAGACTTACCAGGGTGTGGAAGTCTTTAGGACCATAATCACCGACAGCTTTGCTGTTTTTAAAAACAAGCTGATCTCGGATAAACTGCGCCCTCGATACATGCTTTAACCCGGCTTCTTTGTCTACCTGGGCCAAAACTTCTTCGGGGATGCGAACTGTGATTTCTTTCATTAAAGGTACTCGTTGTAAAAAGCACTGCCGGGTCCATATTTAGACACGATCTCCGGAAACGCGTCCAGAATCCTGGAGCGATTACGAGGGTCAGCCAGCAATGCCGCTTCACACAATTTACTAAAGAACTCGCCACCGTAGTGGTGTCCTGTTTGTATTGTGCAACGTGTTTGTTTTTCAGTCACAAGTTTGTGAAGGCTGTTAACAATGTAGCACTCTATGAGTACTTCGTCAATCCCAAACGTCCCAACTGTCCACTCTTTCGGCCTCACTAGGTGACACCCTATGTCTGTGATCAGGCGCGTCAAAAGCCTTATCCATTCCAGGGGAAGGTTTCTTAACGACAACCGACTTTGTCAAAAGGTCAGGTTTTGTCAAAAGGTCAGAAGTTGGGGGACTTTTGACAATTGCAGGCTTTTGACAATCTGCATTGTCGTTTAAATCCGTTCCAGCAGAAGGGTTTACACTTTTAACACTACTTAAAACAGACGCCCCCCGTGCGCGAGTGCTGAACTTACCTGGAACGTCTGTACCGACAGCCCGCCAATAATTAGGTTTTCTGCCCTTAAACGTGGCGCCCTCAGGAGGCCCGCATCGCTCTATCAGTTTTTGGTCTTCAAGTTTTTCAAGCGCGTATTTGATGACCCGCTTTCGGTGAACCCCGCCAAGGGTTTCGTGGTCTTCAAAATCCTTAGCTGCCCAAGCTTTGCGGTTTGTCCTCATTTCGCTGAGCATCGCGAGCTTGTACCCCTCTGGGCCTTTGATTGACCTTTCCTTGGGCTCAGGAACAGGCCCAATGGCGTAGGTGTAGTCATCTTTCAGTGTGAACACCTGGCGCATGTCCTCACGGTTATCGCGGGACTTCTCAACCGTGACTAGACGGCTGTTGTAGGTGAGGCCAAGTTCTGCAACCTGTTTGCTGTCCAGTTTCACCATGTTCCACGTTTCGTCCACAGCAGCTCTTATTGCGCTTGTGCCACGAAAGCCACCGTTTCGGTTGTTGTGATGGATCACGATGATCGAACACGCCGGAAAATCTTTTCCGTTCCTACGAGCCAACCGCTTTAGCGGGTGAGCGTATTCACGGCGGTTTTCCTCGTAAGGGTTGGAGTCATTACATCCATCAAGGCTGTCAATCACCACAAGCGCATATTTCTCCCTCTCCTGGATCTTGCAAAACTGTCGATACCACTGCATGTCCCACTCAGCCATGACATCGACATTCGAGGTCATGCCCCTTTCTTCAAACTGAAAGCGAAGCACTCGCTCACTTTGATCACCGTTTAACCAAAGGCACTTGGCTTTAGCCACTGGCACGTTTGCACCGTGAACATTGAACGGGATGCCTTGGCTGATGTGTTTACACAACGTCTGGCACATGGCTGACTTGCCCGTGCCCCCATCAGCGTGGATCAAAAGAAGCCAAGGTTTGGGCAAAAGGCCCGGAATCAAATACTCAAACGGTGTGTTGTCCAACTCCCCAACAGCAGCAGGCTTACACCCACGGTTTCGCTCGTAAGTAGTGTGCGCGTCCAGAAGCCGGTCAATAGCAGCAGCACCTTCGCGCTGGCGTCCACCTTCCTGGGCCAAGATTGTTTTTGCCTGGTCCGCAAACGCCGGATTGTCATAGGTCTCTTCAATCTCAAGACCACGGGCGACCAGCTCTTCAGGGCCTAAAAAGTCGAGCTTGAATTTTGCGGGCGCTGCCTGGATCTCGTCCACCAGTTGTGTAAGACCGTCCCTTTGAAATCGGGTTCGATCTGGATCGACCGAATCCGCCTCCATGATCAAACTGCCAAACCCAAGACCACCACCCGTGAAACCGGCATCCCAGCGATCAGCACACGGGTTGTTTCCGTTTTCCCAGTGCTCTGCATATTCAGCATCTTTTTGGCTCCACTGTTCCCAGAGCTTTAAACCATCCTGGTTCGGCAGCTCGCTGTGAAGCATTGCGCCGATCTCCCACCAAAACCGCTCACTAAAAGCACCGCGCGGCTCAATAACGCTCAGGCAGCTTTCAGCAATCGCAATCTTTTCTTCCCTGGACCGGTTGGTGTAACGCGTATCGCGCAGCTTGCGTGCGGTATCGGTTTGATTTACCTTGCGGTACTGCTCCCGCATTCGCTCAAGAAGCCACTCAGGAGCTTCCGGAATCGCGTTCACATCTCCCTGGAACGTGTACTCACCCTTTTCCTTGTAAGCGCCACATAAAACGCCCTGAGCACCCCAAAGAACTTCCCAGCCTTGTTGCCCTGCAGCAACGTGGCTCATTGAGGCGACTTTTAGCCGATCCTCTTTAGGAACAATGAATAAAAACTTGGCTGCATCGGGCCTAGGCGACGTAATGCAGGGCGCTTTTGCTAGGTCATCACCCCATTTTTCTTTAATCTGAGCAAGCTTGCGGTCAACGTCAAAGATGACCAAACCACCAGAACGGGTACCGCTATAAACACCGACGGCCCGGAATGTCTCCGGGTTTTCTTTTATATAATTAGCCGTGCATTGAGGTGAAAGGTTTTCTCTTGAAGCGCGGCCAAGAGGAGATTTGCCACAAGCCGTTTTCTTGTTTGGGAGCGTTACCCCAGCGGCATAAATCGGAGCGGTTGCCCAAGTTTTAGGCAACGTAAGAACAAAATCAGCAAGAAGCATCTGCTACAGTGTGTGGGTCAAGTCGGTTGTCAAACCACCCCAGCAGCTCTTCCGGCTCTGGGGTTTTTTATCCTACCGCACTTGACCACTGTCGGCATCCTGCTACAGTAGAAAAGCACAGGGCAACACGCCCACAGCAACCAAGACCATGCCATTCATCTCAGACAAGAACAAATCTGCCGCTTCTGGCGGTGGCGGCGGCGGTTATCTCAACCCCTCCAAAATCCAGTCCGGCGGCAACGTCCGCTTTGCGCTTCTGGACGACCAGCCCCTTGAGTTTTTCGAGTGCTGGGGCGAAACCACCGACGGCAAGTCAAAGCCGTTCCGTTTTGCAGAAGACCCAAGCCCCGAAGACATTGAAGAAGAGATGGGCGCTGATTACAGCCGCCGTCTCAACCGTGAAGGCACTGCACCCGACAAGGTGAAGTTCGCCATCGCCGTGCCTGTCTACAACTACGACACCAGTTCAGTTCAGATCATGCAGCTCGGTCAAAAGAGCCTGATCAACGAACTTGATTCAGTCAGCCAAATGGAGGACTACGCCGACCTGCTTGCCTGGGATTTTGTCCTCGGAAAAGATGGTGTTGGCTTAGAAACCCGCTACAGCTTGCGCCCTGCACCACGCAAAAAAGGCGCACAGGCCGACATCGAAACTGCCTGGACCGAATCCCGTGACAGCGGCTTCGACATCAGCCGTTTATTGACCGGGGACAATCCGTTCAAGGCCAACTAAAACAACATGTTTCCGGGGCGTAATCGCCCCTTTTTTACTGCCTACACTCAACTAGCTTTAAGAGTTAAATGCCTGATCGTCACTACGAAAAACCGTTACCTCAGACGATCACCACAATTTTGGAAGACGGAAGAGTCTCAATCTCAGTGGGCAACATCACTGGGATTGTTAGTTCAATGCACTTAATAGAACCCAAAGCTCACCAATTGCAGAAAGCTTGGCTCAAGAACCAAATGGATTTGGTGGATGCAAGCAACTGATTCGCAGAACGCACTAGCAGGTTTACGCCGCTGGACCCTGGAACGTGATGACTCTGGTCCGCACCGTGTGTATCGCGATGAGTCCGGCGTGTCTTACGCCTCAGTGACACACATCCTCAAAGAAACCTCACCCCAATGGCAAAAAGATGCACTCGACAAATGGCTGGAACGACCCACTGCTCCCCTGGAGCGTGATGTTGCTTGCGAGCGCGGCACTTTGGCGCACAACCACGCGGAGTATGTCCTCAAGACGGCGGCAAAGCTGGCAAGAAATAGCGCAAACAAGCGAGGAAACTGGAGGACTGGAGATGACGGCTTGGAGCGTACTCCTAAAGGAATCACCACCTGGGCAATCGAGAAGGCCATTCAAGGGGCTCCTAGAGTCCCCTGGAGTGCCTCTGGGTACGCCCGAGGTTTACGGTCTTGGATCGGAGAGAACGTAACGGCTATTCATGCCATCGAGTTTTCTATATATGACCCACGCGGTTGGGCTGGAACGGCTGACGCTTTACTTGACGTAAACGGGACGCTTTGCGTTGCTGACTGGAAAACCAGCGTTAACGCTCGCAGTGAAGAAATGTTGGCTAATTACATCTGCCAAACCGGAGCGTATTCCTTGGGATTGCAGCACCTGACTGGGTTAAAACCTAAGTGTGGTGCGGTTGTAGTAGCCCGGCGCAGCGGAGCACCGCAGGTGCGCTTGCTCAGTGAGTTAGAATTACGTGGGGCAGAGTGTCAATGGTTAGAGAGAATGAACCTTTATACGGCCCAGCAAGCCCTAAAGAATTAGGTAAAGCCCTGGAGCGTCTCTACACGGGACAGATGAACGTGGCCAAACAGGCCAAGTCTTTAAGGATTCCCCTGGAACGTTTGAAGCAATTGTTCAACGCTTACGTGGCAGAACGCCCCATCGACATAAACGATGAGGACGTTTACGCATCTGACACACAACTGGCGTGGCCCTACGTCTAAGAGGGCTCATACCTAGTTTCCATGTATTCGTGAATCTTTCCCTGGAGCGTTTCTAGTTGCCGGGCACGCGCTGTGTCAGCCCAACCGCTTTTTTCAAAGATTGTGAACTCCCAGTACAAGGAGTCAGAGAGCAGGTGAAGTTCCTGGAGCGTGAAGCGATTTAGTCTCATTGACGTTTCCGTGTCTGTACTGTAGTATTTTACCACGGGTAAAGACCACCCGCATCCCTGCATTACACCAATGACCGAACTCCAACGCCTGGAACGTGCCCTTCAGATCCGCGAAGCACTCCACCAGTTAATGACTGTCCAAGAAGCTGATGACTACGAAGGGCTTTACGAGCACTTCCAGGACTACATCAACGAACTTGGTACTGTCCACGGAGAAACCCTCTCTATGGACCTTTGACCGCAGCTTTTTAAACCCCACACTGTAGTAACTTTTTATGGATTATCATCACACAATGCTTAACCTGTTTGAAGAGTTTGAAAGAACTCAGGACAAGCTAGAAGCAGACAATCTTCTCAAACTCAGCATGGTTGCTGGGATTACCTACGTTGTCACCGCTTTCTCTGGAACGGTGGAGGAGTGGTATGACTACGCCTACGACACAGATGAATTGAGTGCGCTTAAAACCGCTGCAACGGAGTGCGGTTTTTCTTACACCGTCAAAGAGGTGCCGAGCAACTGACCTCTAACAGGGAGCTGGATTGAGCTACCATCTCATCGTTCCCCTGTTAACTTCAGGGCATGGGTAAGAAGTCAACCAACACTGAAATCCAACACCGCGTTAATACTGTTTATCAACTTTTGATCAAGTCGTATTCTCGCTTTTCTATCCTGCAATACGCCGCGGATGAGTGGGGTGTTGCTGATCGGCAGGCTGATGAATACATCGCACGCGCTCGTCAGTTGATTCAAGAGGACTCAGAGATTGAGCGGCCCCAGTGGTTAGCTGCTGCAATCGCACGCCTTGTGGAATATGAAAAGAGAGCAGGTAAAGACGATCAATTGCAAACTGCAATTAAGGCTTTAGAGACTCAAGCCAAGCTTTTGCGTTTTGAAATGCACTGATGTCGTTGTTAACAGGTCTTTGCGAGCCGACACGACTCCTCGCATTTGCTGAGCCGCCGGACCAAAAAACGACTGAAGATATTCTCAACAGAATCAAAGGCGATTTACACCCTGGCCAGCTTGCTTTTGTAGAAGATCAAACAACAGAAATTATTGGCCTGTCTGCGGGCTATGGGGCTGGGAAAACGCGATCGTTAGCTAGCAAGGCTGTGGCCTTAGCGGTAGCCAATCAAGGTTTTATTGGCATTGTCATGGAGCCAACAGGCCCACTGATCCGTGATATTTGGCAAAACGATTTTGACGATTTCCTTGAGGCTTATGAAATTCCTTACAGCTTCAGGGCATCTCCTTTGGCTGAATATGTCCTACATCTTCCGGGCGGCGATACAAAGATCCTTTGCCGTAGTTTCGAGAATTGGACGCGCTGCATCGGGATCAACGCCGCGTGGTGTCTTGCGGATGAAATCGATACGGTGCCTCCATCAATTGCCAACAAAGCATTCCCAAAAATTCTTGGGCGCCTTCGTGCTGGCAACGTGCGACAGTTTGCCGCTGCATCAACGCCTGAAGGTTTTCGTTGGATGTGGAACACGTTTGGCACAGAAGAAGCACAGCAGCGTTCTGATCGCAAGCTAATTAGAATGCGCACGGCGGATAATCCACATCTGCCCCCAGACTTCATCGAGCGACTGCAAGCCAACTACGACCCGAGCCTTTTGAAGGCTTATCTAGAAGGCCAATTTTGCAACCTCACAACCGGTCAGGTTTATGACCGTTTTGATCGCGCCAAACATGTAATCACCGATATTCCTGATGTCAGCAACGAGCCTCTTCGCGTCGGCGTTGACTTCAATATCGGAAACATGTCAGCAGTCATCGGTGTGCGTCTTGGGAACAACCTTCTCCTGATCGACGAGATCAGCGGTGCGCATGACACCGACGCCATGGCCCAAGAAATACAACGCCGCGCTGATGGACGCCAGGTTTACGCCTACCCTGACGCATCTGGCGGAAATAGAAGCACGAACGCCTCGCGCACTGACATCCAGATCCTTGAGTCCTATGGCTTCAGCAATCAATCCCCAAAGGCCAACCCTCCCGTCCGCGATCGGGTGGCTTCTGTTCAAGCTTTGTTGGAAAACGGAAAGGGTGAAGTCAGGTTGCAGGTCGCCGCAAAATGCAAACGAACGATCGAATGTTTAGAGCTGCAGAGCTATACCGAGGCCGGTGATCCTGATAAAGATGCGGGTTATGATCACATGAATGACGCACTTGGTTATCTTGTCTACCGCGATTTCAGCATGATTCATGCTCGCGCTGGCCGAGGCACTGGCATCAGGCTTTACTAAACTGACGGCATCGGGCGGGATTTAA
>Ga0181390_1000435_pt1 | contig 18890 bp, 29 predicted proteins | sample 13SPOviralmetaG_FD_130085 | JGI IMG/M metagenome (GOLD analysis project Ga0181390, IMG submission 130085) | Marine viral communities from the oligotrophic San Pedro Time Series (SPOT) site, San Pedro Channel, CA, USA - 13 SPOT_SRF_2010-07-21 | ecosystem: Environmental > Aquatic > Marine > Strait...
GATAAATTGGAAGAGAACTACAAATCAGAACTCAATGAAGAAATCAACAAAACCAAAGAAGAATTGGTTGAAAAAGTTGATGGATATCTTAACTACGTAGTCGAAAACTGGATGGAAGAAAATAAAGTTGCAGTACATAACGGTCTTAGAACCGAGATTGCAGAAAACTTTATGGGCAAAATGAAAGATCTATTCGTAGAATCTTACATCGAAGTACCAGACAGTAAAGTAGACCTAGTTGATGATCTTAATGAACATGTTGAAGAACTTGAAGATCAACTCAACACAACAACTGGTAAAATGATTGCAATGACCGAAGAGTTGGAATTGTTCAAACGCTACGAAGTAGTACGTGAACATGCCAATGGTCTTGCCGAAACTGAAGTTGAAAAACTCGCTTCTCTTGTAGAAGATATTGATTTCGAAGATGAAGAATCTTTCTCATCGAAAGTAAAAATCATCAAAGAAAATCATTTCAAGAAAGCAACCGTCGAAACTCAAGTAGAAGAAATTGAAGAAGGAACTGCACCTGTAGATACAGACGTTGTTTCATCTATGGATCAATATCTAACTGCTTTGAAAAAATCCATTAAGTAATAGGAGCAATTAAAAATGGAAACATATGATCGTTTAGTCGAAAAGTGGTCACCAGTATTGAACGAAGAGTCTGCTGGTACTATTAAAGACGCTCACAGAAAAGCGGTAACTGCCGTTATTCTTGAGAACCAAGAGCGCGCCTTCCAAGAAGAAGCCGCACAAAACACTAACATGTTGACTGAGGCAGCACCTGGCAACAGTACTTCTTCAGCAGCAAACTGGAACCCAGTTCTAATCTCACTTGTACGACGTGCGCTACCTAACATGATGGCATACGACGTTTGTGGTGTTCAGCCGATGACAGGCCCAACAGGTCTTATCTTCGCGATGAAATCACGTTACGGTACTGGTTCTACATCTAACGATGAAGCACTATACAACGAGGCAAACACAACTTGGTCTGGTGACTCATCTACTGCACAGTCTACTGGCCCATCAGGTCTATCAGGCTTGCTCGATGACTCCGCTGGTGGTGGTACACCAACACGGACTGTTGACTCATCTATCGATGACTCAAGAACTGGCCCAACACAGGCAGGTGGTATGCCAACAGGCGACGCCGAGGGTCTTGGATCTTCTTCAGTCGATCCTAACTCTACTTTCAACGAGATGGGCTTCACAATCGAAAAAGCGACTGTGACTGCAACATCACGTGCATTGAAAGCGGAATACTCTCTAGAACTTGCACAGGATCTAAAAGCAATCCACGGTTTGGATGCTGAAACAGAATTGGCAAACATCTTGTCAACTGAGATTCTTGCAGAGATCAACCGAGAAGTTATTAGAACAATCAACGCACAAGCGAAAACTGGTGCATTGACTAATAACACTGCAATTAACGGTATCTTTGACTTGTCAACAGATGCTGATGGTCGTTGGAGCGTTGAACGCCTCAAAGGTCTAATCATGCAGATCGAAAGAGAGTCTAACGTAATCGCCAAAGAAACACGTAGAGGAAAAGGTAACTTCATTATCTGTTCTTCCGACGTTGCTTCTGGTCTTGCCGCTTCTGGTATGTTGGACTACACTCCAGCAATGAGCACAAACTTGAACGTTGACGACACTGGTAACACATTTGCTGGTACTCTTAACGGACGTACAAAAGTTTACATTGACCCATATGCGTCAGTAGACTACTGTAACGTTGGTTATAAAGGTACTAACCCTTATGACGCTGGTGTATTCTACTGTCCATACGTACCACTAACTATGGTTCGTGCGGTTGGTGAAAACACATTCCAACCAAAAATCGGGTTCAAAACTCGTTATGGTATGGCTTCAAACCCATTTGTTGGATCTACACCAAGTTCTGGTCTTGCAACAAGCAAAACCAACCAGTACTACCGTATCTTCCGCGTGGACAACATCCTCGCATAGTATACATAAAGAGATGGGTTAACCATCCTATAATATCACCATAATAGGTGACAACTGAGGGGGAGAGATCCCCCTCTTTTTTTTGTGTGATTTTTGTCACACTTTCCTTTGTTTTCAAAATAAAATGCAAAAAACGTAAATTAGGCCTTGCAACTAGTCGCATTATAGTCTATGATATTAGTATATCAAGAGAGAAAAGGAATCACTTATGGTAATCGTCGGAATAAAAGCTATGGATTGTACAGGAACACAAACTTTTTTAGACTACGTTAATTCGTTTTATGGACGTGACGGAATTTATCGTTTGATGAAAAACGGTATGTGGGCAACCAAAACAGATATTCATGCTGCGATTTGTAAAACAGAGTTTACTTTAGATGAAGGTACTTTCTGTGGAGACTCAATTGACCGCGAAGCGGTTCGTACAACTTTAGAAGAAAATGGATTTTCAGAGGAAGGATTAGTATAATGGGTTTGAATATTTCAGTATACAGTAACAGTGATACATATGATTGTACTCTTAATGGAGTTACAAGTCGATATGACCAGTTATGTGTAGTAAACGTAGAAGGGCCTGATTCGCCCAGCGCGACTGCCCCTGCCGTTAATTTGGTAAAAGGTAATTTGCCTGGCATTGCAAAGATTGTTCCAGAAGAAGCTGGAAAAAAATGGGTTATGTTTGGTGGTAATTATGCCGCCACTAGTGACAGTCGCTTTACTCAGGCGGTAGAAAAAATAACAGGGAATCCCCATAGTGGTGCGGTTCCTGTACATGATCGTGTGGAAGGATAAAACATGTATGTAGTCGAAACTCAAGTTCTCGAAAATTATGGCGCTCATTGTAATGATGGTAAGTTTTCCAATGGTAATGCCTACTGGAAAATGAAGGGTGGTGACACCTATATCGTTAACGATCTCGAACGTATGCAAGATGCTACTGCATATGTAATGGCCGCTCATGGTTCCAATGAAATTTCTTGGAAGGAATATCCTTGTCACACTCAAACTCTCTCGGAGTGGTATGAGTACCTTGATACCTTGGATCAAGATCACAAGGAATTTCTGCTAAAAATAGCGAAACGTGTTTCGCCTAAATGGCCTGGAAATGAAAAATCTTTTCGATTAGGGGGTTGACACGAAACTAGGTTATGAGGTATCATAAGTGAAAATCTACTCTTAGCTCAGCAGGATAGAGCAAGTGCCTTCTAAGCACTAGGTCATAGGTTCGAATCCTATAGAGTAGGCCACGGAGATTAGCGCAGTCTGGTAGCGCATCTGCTTTGGGAGCAGAGGGTCACAGGTTCAAATCCTGTATCTCCGACCAATTACCAAGATAAATCCTTATAAATAGAGTTATAGCAATAGGATAGATTTATGGCAACCACAACATCAACGCTTCAACAAAGAAACTTCTTGCAACCAAACGGTTATCAGTTGTCGATATTCCGTGACAGATTTCCTAATATCGAATTCTTTGCACAGAGAGTATCACATCCAACACTGACAATGAATCCAACTTTGGTTAGTTTTAAAAGAACTGATGCAAAATTTATTGGGGATACACTGGAGTTTGGTGAACTGAACGTAGAAGTTTTGTTAGATGAACAAATGCAAGTATATACAGAGATCAAGTCTTGGATGGAGTCTCTTGTAAACGAGAAGGTTAAGACACCCAGTGAGGCTCAAACTGGACTTGGAAATGCAGCACTGGCAGATCTACCAGAATACGATATCAGATTATCTATTCTTAATAGTAATAATAATGCAATAAAGAAAATACTATATAAATCATGTTTTCCTATTTCACTTGGAAACGTTGAATTTGCGGCATCGGTGGGTGCAATTGAATATGTGGTGTTGCCTGTAACATTTGCTTACACAACATTCACGGTAGAATAAATGAAAGTATATTATGGACATAAAGAAAATCCTAGAGCTCTGGGAAGAAGATAGTAAAATATCTGGAACTTCGTTAGACGAAGATTCACGTAAAACTCCACAACTACATGCAAAGTATCTTGGGTATCTTGCGGATGCAAAGATGCAGAAAACTCGTGCAGAGATGCAACAGAAGTCTTTGTTGAAAGATAAGTGGTTATACTACAACGGTAAGATGGATAAAGACGAAGTAGAGTCTAGGGGTTGGGATTACGATCCACTAGATGGTAAAATCGTGATGAAGGGTGATATGAACAAATACTACGACGCAGACCTAGACATACAGAAGTCTGAGGAAAGGGTTGTGTATTGGAAAACTGTGTGCGAAACTCTTACTGAGATAGTCAACAATCTAAACTGGCGTCACCAGACGATTGGTAATATGATTAGATGGAAGATGTTTGAGAGCGGATCTTAAGCGCCCCAATTATTACCATCGGAATCTGTAGAAGCGCTGTGTCTAATCATTCTACGAAGATAATCAACTGTTCTAAACGGGCCATTGACATCTAGTTTTACCATTTCTTCTCTATAGTTAACATACTGATCTGCATTATCCCAAATAGATGTACGATAGATATGTTGATCGGCTGCATTAAAATCAAAATATGTTGCCGCATCTAATATTGTACCAACTGCACTTCTCATATTCAAGAACTCTGAACTTGCCTCATCAGAATCTACAATATTATTAAGTATATCAGCGTGTGATGTATAACCACTTTTAACGATCTGATGTATAAAATCAGAATCATTATTATGATCGTCAGATGAACTTGATGTAAATTTGTCAACTACCGTATGTGCCATTTCAATCCTCTTGTTTATTGTGTTATTTATACGTTTTTTATTCTCTGATTGTATCTAATGTAGTGCAATGATGTCCACCGAGAAGATATCTACCATGTGGAAGTTTGACTCCTATAGTTTCAATACCCACTTGATTTAGTTTTTCACGTATTGTATATTGATCTGGATCACATACCACCAACTCTGGATTGATACTCAGAATATTTAAAGCCATCCACTTAGTAGAAATCTGAGGCGTGATAGTATGCATATCTTTTATGTCATCTTTTGAGATCCACAATTTATCCCAGTTTTCCATGAACGAAGGAATTGTCTCTTCTGTAACTCTTTCACTGTTCAACATCACCAATCCTTCTCGGAGTGGTACAATTGTAGAATCTATATGACTTCCATGATATACAGTCTTAGGAACGGTGGTAACTCGGTACTCGTTACCTAACACATTTTGTAACCATCTTGCACCAGCGAAGTTACCAGTAGAACTTACAAGATATAATATGTCATTGTTACAACGCATGACGTTTGCGGCGTCAAACATATAATCTGATTCCATATCAGGAAATGTGATATACGATCTACCAGTCAAGTGTGGTAACAGTGCCTCCTGTTCCATCATACGATCCTTTAGATGCATGGGAGAACAAATAACTTTATCACCGATAATTAGAATGCTGTCTCTTGGTGAGTAACACCCGAACCCATTTCTTTCACGATAGTTTATCTCGTCAGGGCGAAGTACTTTGACACCTTCGTTTTCGAGAACTTTTTTGAAGGATTTGAGTGCATTATTAGTTTGATATATAATAGAGTTGGGAACTTTACCATTAGGTGCGTTTTTAAATTTAGAACGAAAGTCTTCCGTGTCTGGCCAGTTCATATGATCGGCAGTACCTAAGATCACCTCTTTTAGAGTATCCCATTCGTTATTGGAGTTTATAGGTATCATGGACAACCTTACTGTTAAAAATTTAAATCACAGTGTTTTGCGTGTAGAATGTGATCATGGAATTGCAAATGAATTGAGTGACTTCTTTTCTTTCTATGTTCCTGGCTACAAATTCATGCCCGCTTATAAAAATCGCGTATGGGATGGTAAGATCCGTCTGTTCGATGTGCGTACAAACGAATTACCTGTTGGTCTGTTTCCTTTTTTAAGAGAGTTCGCGAAACCTCGGAACTATCCTGTTATTGTAGAACACGACAAATTCTATGGTAGTCCAGATGCAACTAACGGTATAAACCCTGATTCTGTATTGGAGTTCATAAAAAATGAACAACTCATGTCGAGAGGATCACCCATCAAGGTCAGAGATTATCAGTTTGAGGCAATCTGCGAAGCATTGCACAAGAAACGATCTGTATTAGTATCACCAACTGGTTCTGGTAAATCCTTAATTATATATATCCTAATTAAATACTATTTAGGAATGTTGAACGGTCACCGTGGATCTAAGAAGGTTTTAATTATTGTACCGACTACCTCATTGGTACAACAGATGTATAACGACTTTGAAGACTATGGTATGCTGGTCGAGAATGGTTGTCACAAGATCTACTCAGGGAAAGATAAAGAAACCAACAAGGGAGTTGTAATTTCTACATGGCAGTCTATATACAAACTACCAGCCAAATGGTTTGAAAAATTCGGGTGCGTAATAGGTGATGAGTGTCATGGGTTCAAGTCTAAATCTTTGACAACCATTATGAATAAATGTAGGGAAGCAGAGTATAGGTTTGGTACGACAGGTACACTCGACGGTACACAGACACACGAACTGGTATTACAGGGGTTATTTGGAAAGATATATAATGTAACAACAACAAAGAAGTTACAGGACAATAACACACTTTCTAAACTAGATATAAACATACTATTACTAACATATCCAGAAAAAATCCGTAAAGAGTTTGGTAAAAAAGATTATCACGACGAACTGGATTTTATTGTCAAACACGAAGGAAGAAATAAGTTAATTAAGAATCTTGCACTGGATCTCAAAGGCAACACACTCGTCCTATTCCAGTATGTCGAGAAACATGGTAAACCACTATTTGAATTGATTAGAAATGCGGCCGATGATGAAAGGAAAATATTTTATGTATCAGGTCAAGTCGAAGCCTCAGACCGAGAAGTCATTAGAGGAATTGTTGAATCTCAGAAGAACGCCGTTATTGTCGCGAGTCTTGGCACGTTTTCAACGGGCATCAATATTCGCAATCTTCATAATATTATTTTCGCTAGTCCTTCTAAGTCTCAGGTGAGAGTATTGCAGTCGATAGGTAGAAGTCTAAGAAAGAGTGACGATGGCAGTGACGCAACACTATATGATATTGCAGACGATCTACATTGGAAGTTAAGAAGAAACTTTACATTAACTCATTCTGAGGAAAGAATAAAGATTTATGCAAAAGAACAATTTAGTTATAAAATCCATGAGGTAAAACTATGAGAGATATAAAACAGATAAAACTCACTACTGGTGAGGAATTAGTTTGTGACGTTCTTGAGCTGATAGAAGACGAGTATGCAGAGGCAATGGTTGTTACAAACTGTCTAACCATTTTATGTCAAGAAGATCGTAAACGCGAAATCCGTTGGTATACCTTTAGACCGTTTATGTTGCATCAAGACGCAGATCAACAATTAGTTATAAACACTCAAAACATAGTATGTCTAACAAAACCAGCAAAGGGTGTACTTGATTACTTTAATACATACTTAGACAATTTCAGAAAAATAAAGAAAGAAGAAGAAGACTTCGTTAGAGAAAATATGGATATCACGTTCTCAGACGACGATTCTGATCTAAATAATCTGATTCGTTTTCCAGGCACTAAACCAGACAGGGTACATTGACCCACCGCAAAAAACCTTAATTTATTATACAGGAGATTCGTTATAGAGTCAACCCCACAAACTTTTTTATTTAACCTGTAGACTTTTCCTCAGAACTGTTGTATAATAACAGTAATATATGCTAGGAGTATATGATGAAACTAAAACCAAAAGAGAAACCGCATTACGTAAACAATGCAGACTTCTCACAAGCAGTCGTAGAATACTGCAAAACTGTAATCGAAGCAAAAGAGACAGATGACCAATTACCAATTGTAACAGACTACATTGCATCATGTTTCCTAAAGATCGCAGAAGGATTATCCCATAAGTCAAACTTCATACGGTATACGTACCGAGAGGAGATGGTTATGGATGCAGTAGAGAATTGTCTAAAGGCAATTGAGAACTACAACATAGAAGCCGCAACACGTACAGGTAAACCAAACGCATTTGCATATTTTACGCAGATCGCATGGTTTGCGTTTCTACGTCGTATTGCCAAAGAAAAGAAACAACAAGACATTAAACAGAAGTGGATCTCTCAATCTATGATTGGTGATTTCACTGAACTGGACGAAGAAGGTAATGGAACTGGAACTGGTCAGTACTTTGTGGATCAATTGAAGAAACGTATCGATCAAATCAAAGAAAAAGATACCTCTTTAAAAGATTTCAAGAAAGAAGATAAGAAACGTAAGAAGAGAGAAATTATTTCTACGGACTCTGATCTTGGAGAAATACTTAAATGAAGGTCGCAGTTTTAAATGATACACATGCTGGCATACGCAATAGTTCTGATATTTTTACTGATAATGCTGATAAGTTTTACAGCGAAATCTTCTTCCCATATCTTATTGAAAACAATATTAATCGCATTGTCCATTTGGGTGATGTTTTTGACAATCGTAAGTTTATCAACTTTAAGTCTCTTCACCGCTATCGTAAGTCATTTCTGAGTAAACTGAGAGAACACAATATCCATATGAATGTGATACTGGGTAATCACGATACGTTCTTCAAGAATACAAACGAACTGAATAGTCTCAAAGAGTTACTTGGCCACTACATGAATGAGGTAACTATCCACACAGAACCAGAGGTACTAAACCTAGACGGTCTGCAATTTGGTATGTTGCCTTGGGTCTGTCCAGAGAATCACGACAGATCTATGGAGTTTATTCGTACTGCCAAGTGCGACATTTTGGGCAGTCACCTAGAACTGTCAGGTTTCGAGATGATGCGTGGTATCAAGAATACTCACGGTATGAGTCCAGATCACTTCAAGAGATTTGAGATGGTTTTGTCTGGTCACTACCATGTTAAGTCGAGTATGGAAAACATTACCTATCTCGGTAGTCAGATGGAGTTCTTTTGGTCAGATGCACACGATGACAAGTTTTTTCACGTACTAGATACTGACACACGCGAACTCACACCAATCAGGAATCCACACAGGCTATTTGAAAAGATCTTATATGACGATACTAAAACAGATTATACAGATATGGACATCAGTTTCGTTGACAATAAATTTGTAAAAATAGTTGTAATTAATAAGTCAGACCTCTTTACTTTTGATCGATTTGTTGATAGAATACAAGATAGGGCGATTCACGAACTGAAGATTGCCGAGAACTTCAATGAGTTCCTTGGTGAGAATGTAGATGACGAAAGTATCTCAGTAGAAGATACTAGTCAACTATTGGACAGTTATGTGGACGCAGTAGAAACGGAATTAGACAAGGATAAGTTGAAGAACAAACTTCGTAACTTATTGACAGAAGCACAGGCACTAGAAATCGCATGATCGTATTCAAAACCCTACGATGGAAAAACTTTCTATCGACAGGAAACAATTGGACAACAGTAGACTTACAAAAGTACCGATCAACCCTCGTTGTTGGTCACAATGGTTCTGGTAAGTCAACGATGTTGGATGCGTTATCGTTTGCATTGTTTGGAAAAGGACACAGAAATATTAGTAAAACGCAGTTGGTGAATTCCATCAACGGCAAGAATTCTTTGGTAGAAGTAGAGTTTAATATAGGTCGAACGGCTTTCAAGATAATACGTGGTATTAAGCCCAACGTATTTGAAATATGGCAAGATGGCACTATGATTAATCAGTCTTCTCACGCCAAGGAATACCAGAAGATCCTCGAACAGAACATCATAAAATTGAACCACAAATCGTTCCATCAGATTGTGGTGCTTGGAAGTAGTAGTTTTATTCCTTTCATGCAACTTCAAGCATCACATCGTCGTGATGTCATTGAGGATCTTCTGGACATTAACATCTTCTCTAAGATGAATGGAATCATCAAAGAGAAAAACTCTGGGTTGAAAGAGAGACTAAAGGATACAGAGTACAGTCTAGACTTGTTGAAGAACAAGATCGAAAGTCAGAAAAAATACATTCGAGATATCACACAGATCAATGACGATGAAGTCAAGGTTAAACGAGATCAGATAGACGAATGTAACACAGAGATATCTGAACTGACATTCAAGACTGAAAAAGCAACTACACATATAACAGAACACAAACACAATGTAGAGAAGTTGTATGGTGAGTTACACAACACGAGAGACAAACTCGGTCAATACAAACACGAGTTTGGTACACAGATAAAACGTGTGGTCAAGGACGCAAAGTTCTATGAAGACAATACACATTGTCCTACGTGTGATCAAGATATCCTAGAAGAGACAAGAACTATCAAACTGAAAGAAAGTACAGATAAGGCAAAAGAACTACAGGCCGCGATATCCAAGGTAGAAGAAGAAGCAACTGCCAATACCGAACAGTTACATACAATCCAAAAAGACCTAGAGGAAGTTCGTGCATATGAAACTTGTGTAGTATCACATGCAAACACGATCAAACGTTTACACAAACAGATCGACGGTATCAACAAAGATATTGAGAGACTATCTGCACGTGAAGGTGATCTAGGACAGGCAAATACTGATCTAAATGATATGAGAGATCAGACTGAAATCATTGTCGATGAACGGACTGTTATCAACGAAGAATATGCATATAACAATGTAATGGGAGAAATGTTAAAAGATACTGGTATCAAGACCAAAGTTATCAAACAGTACCTACCTGTTATCAACAAACTGGTCAACCAGTACCTACAGACGTTGGACTTCTTTGTACACTTCAATCTAGACGAAAACTTTGCAGAGACAATTCGATCTAGACACAGAGATGCATTCTCATACGATTCGTTCTCGGAAGGTGAGAAACAACGTATCGACTTGGCACTGTTGTTTGCGTGGAGAATGATCGCAAAGATGAAAAACTCTGTTGCAACAAACCTATTGGTTCTGGACGAGACATTTGACTCTTCCCTAGACCATGACGGTGTAGAAAATCTAATGAAGATTCTAAACACACTTTCTGAAGACACTAATGTGTTTGTTATCTCACACAAAGGTGAGATCCTAGAAGGTAGGTTCGAGAATAGGCTAGAGTTTAGGAAACCAAAAAACTTTAGTGAAGTGAGTGAAATGGGTTTACAAGTTGCCTAATATCTGGTATACTAACCCAATAAATTATAAAAGGAACACAGATGCAGTTAACTGAAAAAACTACGCAGATGTTGAAAAACTATTCTGGTATTAATTCTAATATGGTTATCCACAGTGGTAACACTATTAGTACTATGTCGGAAGCGAGAAACATCTTGTCTAGTTGTACAGTCGATATGACTTTCAATCAGACTATCGGATTGTACGATCTAAATGAATTTCTTGGTGTTGTTGGATTGGTAGACGAACCACATCTGACATTCGAAGAGAAGATGGTAAACATTGGAGACTCTACAGGTAGATCTAAAATCCAATACTATCTAACAGACATAGATCATCTAACATCACCAGATACGGCGATGATAGATAAAGCAAACTCTATGAATGATTTCGAAGTAAAGTTTACTTTGGATAACGAGACTCTAAGTAAGATCCGACGTGCGGCCAGTACGTTAGGTCACGAGACAATCTCAATCACTGGTTCGAATGGTGCAATCAAACTTACGGTTTGTGATCCAGAGAACAAAACGTCTAACACTTTCTCTATTGAAGTGCCAGGCGAATATCAGTCGGAAGAATTTAACTTCCTAATCAACATCAATAACGTAAAAATCGTTAATGGTGACTATAATGTAGGGGTTTCTTCCAAACTTCTATCCAGTTTCAACCATACAGAAAGTGATCTTAAATATTGGATCGCTCTCGAAAAAGCATCAACTTACGGAGTATAAGATGGCTAAAAAAGAAGACAGTGCAAACGCGGCAATTGCAGATCTTGCAAACCGAACCGCACGTAGTAGTATCGCAGTGATTGACACAGTATCATCACGTGGTGGATTCCGAGGCGAAGAACTTTCGACTATCGGACAGTTACGAGATCAATGTGTACAGATCGTTGCAATGTGTGAGGCAGAACAACAATCAGCCGCAGATAGTTAGGTTGACGAATCTCTCCAAATATTATATAATGAAACAACTTGAAATGGAGACATTATGTCAAAAGACTTTCTATGGGTCGAGAAATATCGGCCACAAACAATCTCGGAAACAATACTTCCAGATGAAATAAAATCCTCTCTCCAAGACATGGTTAGTTCTGGTGAATTGCAGAATATGCTTTTCACTGGAACTGCTGGTCTGGGGAAAACAACTGCCGCCCGGGCGTTGTGCAATGAACTTAATCTAGATTACATTATTATCAATGGATCTGAGGAAGGTAACATTGACACATTGCGTGGTAAGATAAAACAGTTTGCGTCTACCGTATCATTGATGGGTGGATACAAGGTGGTTATCTTGGACGAGGCAGACTATCTAAATCCACAGTCAACACAACCAGCGTTGCGTGGATTTATCGAACAGTTCTCAGATAACTGTCGATTTATTCTCACTTGTAACTTTAAGAATCGTATCATTGAACCACTGCACTCTCGGTGTGGTGTATATGAGTTTAACGTTCCTAAGAAGGACAGTGGTAATCTTGCAGAACAATTTATGGATAGACTGAAACATATATTGAGTGCAGAAAACATTCAGTATAACGATCCAGATATTGCTAACCTCATAATGAAATATCTTCCCGATTGGAGAAGAGTTATCAATGAGGTTCAACGTAATTGTGGTAATGGTGCATTCAACGCACCACGTGCGTTGGCCACAGGAGATACAGGACAGTTCGAACCTTTATTCAGTGCATTGAAAGATAAAGACTTCAAGAAGATGCGTTCTTGGGTTGTCAATAATCTAGACCTAGATACATCATCTGTTATTCGTGCAGTCTATGACAATATGAATACTAGAGTAAAACCAACAAGTATACCACAACTAATTTTGGTACTTGCAGACTATCAATACAAAGAAGCGTTTGTCGCAGATCACGAGATCAACTTAGTCGCATGTTTAACGGAGATAATGGCAAACGCAGATTGGAACTAACATGTGGGCAGGACGAGAACGAATAAACCACTTTGATCATGGAGTAACACTACCCAAGATTACAAGAAAAACGACTGAAAATGGTCGTAGGTATTTTACACCAGAGGGTAAGGCGTACCCATCTATTACAACTATACTTGGACAACTGAGTAAAAAGGGTATTATGGAATGGCGTAAAAGAGTGGGTGAAGAGGAGGCGAATAAGATTTCTCGTCAGGCGTCAACTCGTGGTACGGCAGTACACCAACTATGCGAAGATTATATCAACAATGTTCCCGATTGGAACAAAGATGTAATGCCTAATAACCTTGCATCGTTTCTTGATTTGAAGAAGATCATTGATGAACGTCTGGATAACGTGTGGTTTCAAGAGGAGTTTCTCTATAGTGACAAACTCGAATGTGCTGGTCAGGTAGATTGCATTGCAGAGTTTGATGGTCAACTATCGGTCATTGATTTTAAAACATCTCGTAAACCAAAGAAGGAAGAATGGATTGAGAACTACTTTATCCAAACTTCATTCTACGCGGCTGCATTTTACGAGAGAACTGGTATAATCATCAAACAGGGTGTGATTCTCATTACAGTGGATGGACACGAACCACAGGTATTTAAGATAGAACCATATCAATATATACCTAGACTAATAGAAATTAGGGAGAACTTTAAGTAATGTATGATTTAAAACTTTATACTCAAAACAAATGTGGTTGGTGTGTACAACTCGAACAAAATCTATCCGACTGGGGATTAGAATACGAGATATGCAACATCACCCTCGACGAAGATGCAAAACAATTTATGAAAGACAAGGGCCATAAAACGGTTCCACAATTGTATTATAGGGGTGAAGATGTAATGAGGGGTGCGTCAGAAAAACTTACAAAAGACACTTTACAAAACAGCATGGAACGTGTAGAATGGCCTAATATTGATAGTGGAGTAGAAGGCAGAATATGAACCCATTTGATTATGTGAATTCGATCAACACAACCAAGAAAGATATCATGGTTGATGATCTATCGGAAAAAGCATACAACAGTTTTATGGTCAACAGATCGTTGAGTTACTTCAACGACACTGTATTGATGGCAAATGAAATGAATACAAAACATCATCTCGACGCGAAACTACAATATCAGTTTCTTATAAATATTGTAAGGAAAAGAAAACGCTTTTCCAAATGGATTAAACCTGAGTTAGACAATGACATCGAAGTGGTAAAAGAGTATTATGGATATTCCAATTCCAAAGCACACCAAGTCCTACCGCTTCTATCCAAGTCGCAACTCGCGATATTGAAAGAAAAGGTGAATAAAGGTGGAAAAAGAAAATAATAATAACGTCCATTGGACTCCATCCAATATGTTAGAGATTACTTTAAACGAACCAGATGACTTTCTGAAGGTTCGAGAAACACTGACTCGTATTGGTGTTGCATCACGTAAAGATAGAAAACTATTTCAGTCTTGTCATATTCTACACAAACAGGGTAGATATTTTATAGTACATTTCAAAGAACTGTTTCTACTAGATGGTAAGAAGTCTAATCTAGAAGATAACGACATTGAACGCAGAAATACTATTGCCACACTATTAAGTGATTGGGGATTAGTTACATTTACAACGCAACAAAATTTACCTGTTGCACCTTTGAGACAGATTAAAATTATTCCGTTTAAGGAAAAGGCTCAATGGGAACTTTGTCCGAAATATAACATCGGCAATAAGTAATGTATAAGTGGTATAAATTTTTACGTGCAAGAGGATATGGAAGAATAGAATCCCTAGACTGTGCTTGGTATAATTCAAAATACTGGATAGCAGAAGGTGAATGGCCTTACGGTATGAAACTAAAATGACTTGGGAAAGTGCTAAGTTTGATCAAACGATCAGAGAGAAGGGTCATTACCAATGGAAATTCGGGGATAGAAACCTAGATCTCGACTGGAATCAGATGATCAACTTGTTTGACAACCATCCTATGGAGAAGATAGGTGGCAACGTAGACAAGATGAATTACAATTTATTACAATTTGAGAAGAGACCATCGGCTCCAAAACAGTTATTGAATATGGTAGAACAGTTAAAGAAAAAGTTTCACAAGAATACAATATCTTTAATTTGTTTCGGATCATTTGGTAAGACGGCAAGAAGTTTTAATATCCACAGAGATGATATGGATGTTATATACATGCAAGGTCTTGGTGAAGTTGATTTCTCTATATGGGATGCAGACAAACCAGATTTACCCAATAACATCGATCACGGTGGACGTGAACACGTAACACCAAGGTTTCAAAAACGATTTAGAAAATATGATATTTGTTGGATACCGAGAGGTACATATCATTTGATACAACCTATGGGAACTAGGGTTGGATTCTCATTTGGTGTGGAAGGTGAACCAGATCCAGCAACATACATATAATTCATAACGGATATGCGATAATGTGTTGACTTTCAGTCAGCAATTATTATATATACTAATAGAGTTGCAGATAATCTGGACTCGTACATCTTGCTTGCAAAAGGAGAAAACAATGACAGGCGTACACTCACTATTCCCTCGTGGATCATTCATCGGTTTTGACCACTTATTTACAGAACTAGAACATGTTGCAAAACATGCAAACGATCACTATCCCCCACATAATATCATTAAGGTAGATGACGAAACATTTCTCATCGAACTGGCGGTTGCGGGATTTTCCAAAAAGGAACTGGACATCCAGTTTAAAGATCGTACACTGGTTGTAACAGGGGAACACGTCAGCAAAGGTAGGGATTTTATTCATCGTGGTATTTCCACGAAGAAATTTAAACGCACCTTTAGGCTGTCTGAACATGTAGAAATACACGGTGCAGATCTAGTAGATGGAGTTCTTGCAATTGACTTGAAGTTCGTCCTTCCCGAAGAAATGCGACCTCGCAAAATTAAAATTGGTAAAAGCGAGGAAACCAAAAATGACACATCTAATACTGGCACAAGCCAACTACTTAACGAAACCAGTTGAATTTCTAATATATCTCATCTCTAAAACATTCAGAACAGTTTGTTCTGCAATGGTTCTACTTGGTGCGGCGTTTATCGCAAGCCGTCAGGCATCTGCGAATAAAACAATCTATGACTTCATTCGTATCGAATACCCGAATGAAAATCCAGAACACGTATTGTACCGCATTCGAAATGGAGAATCTATCAGATGAGTTTACTAAGAAAAATCTGGAATACAGTAAGACCAAAGACCGACGCAGAATATCGTGACGAGTATCTTGGAAGGGCAAAAGATCACGGTGATCTGGAGCGTAGACTAAGAATTACTGAGAACGGTAATCTCCGAGGCCGTTGGATCTGACATAAATAGGGGTAGACCCAAAAGTCTACCCTTTTTTTATGGAGGATTACATGGAAAACGAATTTGACGACTTCACAGAGTTTGATTTTTTAATGACCGCACTGACAATATATTGCATGACGGACATGACAAAAGAACAATACTGGACTGTGATAAATCATGTTAATGATGGATATGAATTTGATACTGCGATTGACATACAGGCTCAATTAAACGACTTGGTACGAGAATATAATGGAATAAGAAGAGTGATAGGAATTTGTAATGATTTTAAAAGATGATAAAGGAACTACAGTAGATTACTTCAGTAAATTTCCTTATGAAATTGAAAATATAGGATTAAGTCTATCGGGTGGAATGGATTCCGCATTGATCCTTTGGTGTCTTGTCGAGATGCTCAGAGGTAGAGAACATCTTGGTAAAGGTGTAAAGATATGGTGTACTCACGGATACGATATCAAAAGAACCAAAACACATTCATATGAAGCCGCACAGAGGGTTCTGGACTGGGTAAAGTGGCATCAGAGAGATACTACTATCATTCAACCATTGCACGTGTTTGGATATGAGAAAACAAAAACAACCAGTAAAGAAGTTCTGCATAATGCTAATTATGAATACATTCAACGCAGATATAAAGTTCCTTTCATAATCAGGGGTGTTACTCAGGGGTGGGATATAGACCGTCCGTTGGGTAAGTCTGGTGATAAAAACGAAGAAGAACTAAAAGAAATTTCCGAAACGACTTGGATGTTACCATTTGGTGCAGTAGACAAAAAGTTTATTGCATACCAATATGAACGACACGCACTAGACGGATTGAGGGCAATCACTGTATCCTGTACAGCAGACAGACCAGAACCTTGTCAGAAATGTTATTGGTGCGATGAAAGATATTGGGCATTTGGTGACTATGACGGTGGACATAAACGACGAATCGTGTTATAATACACACATGACAACAAATAGTTTTTATACATCGGTTGCCCGATACGGTAACCAGATTCTTTATCGTGGTTACAACGGTAACGGTAATCCGATCTCGCACAAATACAAATTCGAACCAACATTTTTTGTACCGTCCAACAAACCCAGTCAATGGAAAACGTTGCATGGTAAGGAGGTTCAACCGATAAGTTTCAAGACCATGAAGGAAGCGAAAGACTTCCAGAAACAGTATGAAGACGTACAGGCGTTTGACGTACACGGTAACGGAAACTTCATCCATCAATTCATTACCTCTAAGTTTCCCCAAGAGATCCAGTGGAAAAGAGAACTACTCAACGTGGTCAACTTCGATATTGAAGTTGCATCTGATGATGGGTTTCCCCATGCGTCTGAGGCTCTGCATCCAATCGTGTCAATCACACTCAAAAGTTCTAAGTCTTCTGTCTATCATGTCTGGGGTCTAGATGACTATGATGCAGAACAGACGCCTCACAAACATCTGACTATTCAATATCGTAAGTGTAAGTTGGAAGTCGGATTACTTGCAAAGTTCCTAGAACATTGGAGAAATGATTATACCGACATCATCACTGGTTGGAACATTCGGTTCTTTGATATTCCCTATATCGTAAACAGACTTGCACGTGTCGGATCTGACAAGGCAGTCAAGGCACTGTCACCTTGGGGATTGGTCAGTGAACGTCAGGTTAGTTTCAAGGGTAGGAACATGGATGCCTACGAACTGACTGGAATTGGTATGATGGATTACTATGACCTATTCCAGAAGTGGGGTTACACCTATGGGCCTCAGGAAAGTTATTCCTTGAACCACATTGCCAGTGTTGTTCTTGGTGAGAAGAAAATGTCATATGAAGAGTATGGTAACCTACACACACTCTACAAAGAGAACCACCAACTATTCATTGACTATAACATCAAAGACGTTGAGTTGGTTGAACGTATCGATCACAGTATGGATCTGATTACTCTGGGTTGCACTATGGCGTACAAGGGTGGTGTAAACTATCAGGACGCATTTGGAACGACAGGTATATGGGATAGTATTATCTATCGGGAATTGAACCGTCAGAACATCGTAATTCCCCCAAACATTCGTAAAACCAAATCTGCATATCCTGGCGGTTATGTGAAAGATCCTAAGATTGGTAAACACAATTGGGTTGTTTCTTTTGATTTAAATTCACTGTATCCAAACCTAATCGTGCAGTACAACATGTCACCCGAAACACTCGCACATAAACAACTTGCAAGTGGTGTCGATCATTACATGGACAACGCGACGAATGAAGACAGGTATGCGGTGGCCGCAAACGGTTCGACGTTCAAGAAACAAGAACAGGGTATTCTACCCAAGATCATTATAAACTAATGCGCAGAACGCAAGGCAGTCAAGAACCAGATGATGGAGGCGGAACGCATTCAACAGAAGAATCCTACGGCAGAAAACCAAAGATTGAGTGGTCAGTTACACAACAAACAAATGACCATTAAGATCCTACTCAATAGTCTCTATGGTGCATTGGGTA
>Ga0181390_1000438_pt1 | contig 18875 bp, 14 predicted proteins | sample 13SPOviralmetaG_FD_130085 | JGI IMG/M metagenome (GOLD analysis project Ga0181390, IMG submission 130085) | Marine viral communities from the oligotrophic San Pedro Time Series (SPOT) site, San Pedro Channel, CA, USA - 13 SPOT_SRF_2010-07-21 | ecosystem: Environmental > Aquatic > Marine > Strait...
AACAATAGCAAACACAGATGATAGAGCTATAATTCTTCTTGTCCACTGGAAACCTTTATCTTTAACATCTCTTGCAGCTTTACGAGCTTTCATTTCAAACTCGCCACGTGTTATAAGTAACTTTTGATTGTCTTGTTTAGCCTTACGACTCTCTGCCCATACACTCATAACTCCACCAAGTACAGTAGAACCAAGCATAGTTATTATCTCAAACGGAAATCCCATTATACTATCTCTGTTACTAACTCTTCGTATAGTTTTCTAAAGCTTTCTAAGTCCATAAAGTTTATACCTTGACTTATTTGATGTAGCCTATAAATGTTATAAGCTGTTTCAAGTTGTATCTCTGTGTAAAGTATCATTGTACAAGTTGTTGTTGTAATAAAATTTCTTTTTCTTTTTGTGCTTTATTCCACTTATCTTCCATTACTTGTCTATCAGGTCCTTGATTCCAATGTTCCATCCAAGCTGTTTTACTATCTAACTCTCCTGTCGCTAACTTATCAAGTGGTAAAGTTCCTCTTTCTGCATCTATATAAAATAAATTATCTTGTGTTTCTTCTGATAAAGTTGAAAAATCTAAATCTTTTCCTTTTTGTGATAGAGCATATTCAATTTCTTTTGATTTAGGAGCATTAGGATATTCTTCATAAAAATTTATAGCTCTTTGTAAAATAGTTTCGTTTCTACTGCTTCCTTCTCTTCCTTCTACTTGATAGCTTCCTCTTGCTGGTCCGTTGTTATTTTGAACTGTTGTTGGTCCTGCACCTCTAACTTCTTGCCATTTAACATCATCAGCATATTTTTTTAAAAATGAAGGGTCTTCGTAACCTCTAGCTTGTGCAATAAAAGATAATATATCTTGAGCTAGTCCTCCTTCTTGAAGACCTAACCTAGCCATCTGGTCAGAGTAAGGTTGTCCTGTAAAGGGGTCAACTCTATTAGCTGGATTTTCTTTTGTAAAAGGTACATCGTCTTTACCTTCTACTATTCCACCTGTTGCTTTAGGTAATCTTAAATCTTTAAACATCTTATCTATATCTTCTGAAAGAGGCACTGTTATTTCTTTTTCATTTTCAGGTTCTACTAAAACAGGTAGTTGATTTAAAGTTTTATTTAAAGATTTTATATCTAACAATATATCATAATAATTTTGACTTAAACTACTACTTTTTAACATTTGTAATCTCATATTTTCAGTAATGTCTAAAGGTTTAAAATATCTATTACTTCCTAAAAATGAAGCTCTGTCAGATTCTGAAACTTTATTATCTTTTAAAATTTGAAAAGTATCTAATTTTAAATTTTCAGCAGATTCTGTTAAGGTATGTAATTTTTTATATCCTTTATAATATTCTCTATTTGCACTTAAATAATTATTTATAAATTCTTCTTTAGGCATTTCATCTGTAATAGCTCTATAAATTTGATTTCTTGCTTTTTTCTGAGATTCTTTAAAATCAAAAATTTTAAATGAATAAATATTTTCTACATATTCTTTGTTAAAAGGAATGCCTCCAAAACCTGTAAGCCATTTAAACATGGCTTCTTCTCTATATATTTTTTGGTCAAGAGCTGTCATTTCTTTTCCAAATTTATCTCTAAAGTATTTTCTAGTGTCAGTAACTGTTCCCGGCTCTAATGTTTCAGCTAAATTCATAGCTACTATTTTTAAATTAGTACCGTTAAGTCTACCACCTTCTCTATCTGCATCATAAACTTCTAATTTATTAAAAGGATTTTTAAGTAATCTACCTTCAGAATCTAATCCGTCTCTAAATATATAGGCGTTTAAAGTTTGTTGTGTTAGAGATTCTCCAAAGAAAGGAGTAAATATTTCATTTAACAAATCATAATCATATTGTTTTAATTCTTCTTCAGTTAAATCTTTATTAATAGCTTTATTTATTATTGTTTGTATAGGTTTTCTAGGAAAATCAAAAGCGTCCCAAGGAGTAACATTATAAACAACAGGAACTCCTTCTTCATTTACTGTGTAAACAACGTTATCGTTTTGCATCCACTCTGGTAAAAAAGGTTTTATATTATCAATTACATCTTGACCAACTCCAGAAGCATAATTAGCTATAACTGTAGCTGTTGCTCCTCCTCCTACTGCAAAAGTAGTATAACCTAAAGCTCTATCTAATCCTCTATTTTTCATTATTTTACTAGCTTTGTCAGCTCCTAAACTTTTAAGTTCTCTAGCCATGCTGTATTCTTTAGCAACTTGTCTAGGTATAGTCATTGCTAATCTTGTAGATTCTGATAAAAAGGAAAAGAAAGTACCTATAAAAGGAACAGCCCTTAATTCTTTTAAATTATCAGGTACTAAATCATAGTTAGGTAAACCGTTACGAGTTAATCTTCCTGCTTCATTTTGTATTTTTTCAATAGTATCATATTTAAATTTATTAAACTTTCTATCTTTAGGTAAAGCTTTATTAAAGTTATCTAAATGTTTTTTCTCATTAAGATACATATTTATTTTCCAAAAATCATCTTCGGCTATATAAGCTTCAGTAACTTTTTCATCAGCTTTTAAAAGTTGTTTTATGATTGGAGCTTTACTAGCTCTAGTAGATAAATATTTAGCAGGAGTAGAAAAAAATCCTTTAGTTAAAACTGATTCACTAGAAGCATCTTTACTTAGATTTTTTAAATCATTTACAATAGCATTTTTATTTAATACACCTTGACCTGCTATCTCTTCTAAAAACTTTTGTCTTTCTACATCAGTTGTACGAGTTAACTGACTATAAACATTTTTAAAACTTTCTGAAATAGTTTTAGGATTTAATAACCTTACTCCGTTTGCTCCTGTTATAGTAGCTCCACCAAAAATATTTTTAATATGAGTCGTTAATCTTCTGGTTGTAGCTGAACGTTGAGCTTGTCCTTTAACAAACAATAATCCTTGCCATGTTTCTTTTAAACCCGCAGGTAAAGATTCTACTAGTTTAGAACTTCCTTGTTGATATCTTTTAGTATAATACTCTGCTAGTTCTGGAGTAGTATATATTCCTGATAACTCTCCAAAAGGTTGAACTTTTACATTATCATATTTAGGTATTTGAGCTGTAAATCCCGGTATATTGTTTTTATTATGAAAATAAATATCTTTACCGTCTTTATATGCTTGATTATGAAAGTTACTATCTTCTACAAACTGAGATATTTTTTTCATAGAAATTAATAATTTTTCTGTAGGTGCTGTTATTTCTCCTAAATAAGATTTAATAGCTGGAGGTATTTCTTGTTTTTCAACTAAAATACCTTCTCTAATTTTACCAAAACTTTCAAATCCATTAGTAACATTTGTAAATTGTCCTTTACCACCAGACAATTTTTCAAATTCAGATTGAGTTTCCAGTCTTAATGTTCTATCAGAAATGTCGGGATTTTTTCTTTTTATTTCAGATTTTATAAATCTTCTAGCTGCTTGAGTTGCTTGTATAGTAGGAGAATAATTAGAATCTTCAAACATTCTATAGCTTTCTCTAACATAAAAACCTAACTGTTCTTTTATAATTGCTTTATCAGAATCAGAAATGTTTTCAGATTTTAGTAATAACTTAGATAAATCATCTTGTAAGTCTCTAGCTTTTTTTATAGGTTGTCTTGCTTCTTCTGGTAAATTTAATAAAGCTTTTTCAAATGCTTCTTGTTGAGTCTTACCTAATTTTACATTTCCTTTATCTACTCTAAAGTCAGTAAATAATATTTTATTAACTTTTTTTATTACTGCTTCTTTATCTCCACCTATTGCTTTATGAATATCGTTAATAGATTTTTCTAAGTTTCTTGCAGTATGGTCTATCGTAGCATCCCACTTCTCTTTAGCATTTTGAGTTTTTAAATAATTCTCATGTAATAATTCACTACGCCCACCTCTAGGTGTAAAAGTTTTAGCTAAAAGATTTGATATTGTCCTAATAGGAGTTACTGTGCTAAACTTTCTAAGTCCTAAAAATCTTTCATTTTTAAGAGCATTAATATCTCCTAAATTAAACTCACTTGTAGGAAACAATTCTTGCTTACCTTGTACAATTTCATTTTGTCTTTTTTGTAAAGCTTCTGCAGTAAAGTCTTTATCTTGTCTTTTTATTCTTTTAACTTTATTTAAAAAAGCTTGAACTGCTTCTTCACCTTGAGATTTAACTTCATTTAAACTATTTATTAAATTTTTAGAAATAACATCAATATTTTTTACAGTTCCAGTAACAACACCAAAAGCTCCAGTAAATATTAATCCTTCAGCTAACAAACCTAATCTATTTTCTAATTCTGTTTTTTCTTGACTAGACTTAATAGGTTCTAACATATACTTTTCTATATCCGAAGCAAACCCTTGACCATCATCATCAATCATATCACCTAATACATTAGCAAAATTTTCTTGGTAAGGATTTAAAGATAGTTGTGCAGCAGTTTCACCTTTTGCTACAAAACCTAATGTTTTTGTAGTTTTAGGAGCAGCTACTTTTGCTTTTTGTAAAGGTTTTAAAGCTTGTAAAGGTTTTGCAAGTTTTCCAAGACCAACCATAGTACCTGCAAAAGAACCTATATCTCTTACTACCTGACCAACAGTACTTTCAGGTTCGGCAATAGTTACTACTTCTCTTTCACCACGTTGAACTCTTTCAACATTTTCAGCACCTATAACTCCAGAATATAAATTTTCTAAAAATTTTTCTGTTGATTGAATTTTTTCTTCACTAGGGTCAGTCAACATTCTTGAAAGTTCTATACCTTCTCTTATAACTTGAGAACTAACTCCTAGTCCAGTTTTTTTAATCTCATTTTTTTGCTGCTCAGTTAAAAGAGAATATAAATTTTTAAAAGTAGTTAAAGCCATAATGTAAAATTATTTAAGGTCTTGCTGCTCTTGCAGACTCAAGGTTATCGTAAGATTGAGAAATAGCTGCAGTAATATAAGCATTCATATTAGGATAATTTTTTCCTTCTCCAATCTGTAATTGCATTAATTCTTCGTACTGTAAAGTACCCGGAGTTGTTAATTGTATTACATTATTCAAAATCATTCTATCTAAAGTTCCAACAGATAAATCATCTATTTTTTTATTAATAACTGATTTTAAATTAGGGTCTTCAGTTTGTTTTAATTGTTGAATAAGCAGTCTTGCTTTGTTAACTTCTTCATCACCTAATCCAGATTTTAAATCAACATAAGCTTGTCTTTCTTTTAAATAATTTTCATCTTTTTGATTTATTTTAGTAATATTTTCAAGGTTATTATCTCTAACATATTTAATATTAAATTCTGTTTGATATTTTTTAATTTCATTACGAAGAGTAATTTCATTTTCATTAATTTTTGTAGTTAATACTTTACCTTTTAAATCATTTATAGTAAAACCTTCAGAAGTGTCTTTTTGTATTTCATTTACAATATTAGATGACAGTGTATTATCACCATACGTTTGTATAATATAAGAAGCAGCTTCATCTTTACTATAAGTAAATTCATTCGGGTCTCTATATAGTTCTATAGATGCTTTGTCTTTGATTTCATCAGGATTTAATAAGTATTCAAAAGAACTTCTTGTAGCAGTTTTTTTTCTTTCTTGTATTTGTTTTTCAGTAAGTTTTTCTTTTTTATTACCTGTAAGAAAGTTAAAACCTTTATGAACTAAACTTACATTTTCAGGAGCTGCAATTTTTCTTGATTCAGAAATATAATAATCTTCAAAAGGTTTAAAGAACTCTTCTTTTGATAATCTTTTATCAACATTACCTGTTTTTAATTTTTCCATGTGTAAATTTTTTAAAGCTTGTTCATACTCTGAAATTTCTTGATTTCTAGCGTCTCTAGAACTTTGAGTACTTAAATCAAAACTAGGATTTAATCTAGAAAATTCTGTCTCAGCTTTTAATTTAAAATAATTAGGGTCTTTTTTAAAAGATTCATCTTCATCCATTAAAGAATTATATGCGTTCCATCTATTTGTTACTTTAGCATTATCAAAAGTTTTCTGCCTTTGATTTTCTTCTAAATTTTTCATAACTTTACTTTTCATATCAGCTTCTTTAGCATTAAAAAATAACGTAGCTAACAAAACATTTCTAGCTCTGCTATCTTTTTTCTTACCACCAGATAAGTAAGCTCCTGCTATATCTCCCCAACTTGAACCTGAACTTCTACCTAATAAACTTGTATAATCTTTATCGTCTGCCATTTTATTCCTCTCTATCTAATAAACTTTTTGATTGTGTTTCTTCTTCAACTTTTTCTAACAAGCTAGGAGCTAATTCTGTTTCTTCTATTATTTCTCTTACTTCTTGAGGTACTGACTGAGGACTTACTCTACTTGCAGCTATCTGTCTCATTTTATCTAATTCATTTATTCTACTTTCTACTGTTTCTATTTGTCTATCAGGAGACATTTCTACAGGAGCTTCGTCATCTCCAGCTTCTAATGAATAAGGTATGTCTGCTTTTTCTGCAAGAGCCATAATCATAAACATCGTTGGCTCCATTAATAGTAACATTAAATCAGGACTCCATTTACCTTCTAAAAATCCAGAGTATAAAGTAATAGAAGCAATATCTATAACTCCAACACCATTACTAAGCGATAGTAAAAGATTTGTAGTAGTTTCTGGAACTGTTAAAGTTTCAAACACATACAACATAGCTTCTTTAGGATTTGTATACTCTACAGGCTTTTCCCAATTGTAAGGTTGGTCTGGTGCATTAGTAAGACTTTGACCCGGTATAGGTCTGCCTTTTTCTAAACTGCCTTGTATAAAGTTAATTGCTTTTTCTGAAACTGCCATAATGTTTTCCTATATTTTATTTACCTTCCCGGTATTTGAGATGCTAACCCCATTTCTCTAGCTTGTTCTGCTACATAGTGAGGAGAAAGAGTACCATAATATAAAGATTGATTAAGTTGATTAAAGTTTGTAGCTTGTAAATTTGGTATTTGAGATTGAACTTGTCTTAATATAGCATCTTGTGCAGGTTCAAAAGCATCAAAGCTAACTACTCTACCATAACCACCTTCATCTATAGGCTCTCCTTGTACAGCTTGTAAAGCTAAGTTTGTTCCTACAGACCTAGTAACGTCTCCAACAAATGTAGAGTCTTTAGGTAATAAAAACTCTTTTGTTTCTACTCCCACTTTTTTAATTTTATCAACAGCTCCTAAGTCACTAAAAGGAGTATCAGTTAATTTCAACTTAGGAACAGTTGGAGGGCTTACTACAGCTCCAGCTCCCCCTTGTCCTGTTACAAGAGTTCCTGTTTCAACACCAAAACCTCCTCCAGCTCCTACTGTTTCTGTATTTATAAATTTTTCAGCACTACCAACAACAGAGTCTGAAGCAAAAGGATTCATATCTTTTAATTTACTACTAAAACTATCAAACCATCCTCCTTTACCTCCAAACAAAGCTTTAGCTCCACCCCAAAACATCATAGATAATCCTATGCCTCCTAAGATTTTACCAAACTTTCCACCCATAAGTTTTTTTACTTTCTTTTTAATTTGTTTAAACTTTTTTCTTAAAAATCCCATATTATAATCCTTGTCTGTATGAACTACCTATTGTAGTTAATAAACTATTTAAATAATCATCGTATCTTTCGCCCGGCTTACCTTCGTTAGCAATAGCTGTTGCAATAATTTGAGCTTTTCTATTCTCTTCATTTTCATAACTTCTAAAATCAAAATCAGCTTGGTCTCTTAATTCTTGCCAAAGGAAAGATAAATTCTGTGAACTAAAGTTAAAAGCGTTCATAGCATTTTGCATATTGATTTGATTCTGTGCAGCAGTGTTAATTGTATTAGCTTGTCTTCTCCACTGTACGTTTGAAGCTTCAACAGTTGCAGCATTTTGTGCGTTCCATTGATTCCTTGCAAAATCTTGTTGACTATTAAATTGGTCTACTTGAGTTGTAAGCTGTGCATTAAACTTTTCAGTATCAGCATCTCTACCAGCTCTTCTAGCTTCAGCAGCATTCTCTTGAGTTGCATTAAACTGACTCATTGCATTAGATTGTGAAGCATTGTACTGGCTCATCTGTGCATTAAGACTAGCCATAAATTGATTTGTTTGATTTTGACTAGTAGCACCAAACTGAGCTGCAGCATTTTCAAAAGACTGATTGCTTAACAATCTTTGTTGATTTTGTTGAGCTTCTAAAATATTAGCTTGTTGTTGATTACTAAGATTAGCCATATCTACTTGTAAAAAAGCTTGTGCATTTTGTGCAGCTAGTTTAGTTCTAGCATCTAAGTTAGCTAAATCCATTGAAGCTAGTGTAGTAGCATCTTGCATAATAGCTTGTTGGTCAGCATTAAAATTACTAAGAGTAGCTGTTTGCATAAACTTACTATCAGCTAAAGCTTTCTGTTGGTCAAAACTAAACTGAGCCATATCAAGATTCGCATTAATCTGAGCATTGGTCATTCCAGTTTGTTGCTCATTTGAAAGCTCTGCAAGTCCTAACTGTTGTGCTAACTGTGCATTTGTTTGAGCAGCAGCCATACGTTTATTAAGATTTGCTAACTCTATCTGATTTTCTGCAGACATGCTTTCGCTATCTGCTTGGTTTCTAGATGTTAAGTTTGCTAATGCTATCTTTTCTTCAGCACCTAACTTAGCCATTTCTGCTCTTTGTCTTAGTTCAGCATTTTGAGATAAAACAGAAGCAGTAGTTGCTAACTCTTGTAATCTAAATCTATTAGCTTCTGTAAAGTTTGCACTATCTGCAGCAGCTCTTTCTTGCAACATTGCAAGTTCCATTTGGTTCTCAGCAGACATATTCGCTAAGTCCATTTGTTGTGCTAACTGAGCATTAGTCTTTTTAAAGTCTACAAGAACATTTAATTCTGCTAATCTCATTTGTTGCTCGTTAGACATTGACTCTCTAGCAGCAGCGTTTAACTCTGATAGATTAGTTAATTCAACTCTAAGTCTAGCATCAAGATTAACTTTTTCCATGTCTTGTTCAAGCTCTGCTTGTCGCATAGTTCTATTAACTTTAGCTTGATACTCTGTTAATTTACCTTGCTGTTCAGCAGACATGTTTTCTCTTGAAGCTGCATTAAGCTGCTCAAGATTTGCAAGTTCCATTTGTTGTTCATTACTTAAATTAGCTAATGAAGTTTGTTGTCTTTGTGAAGATTCTTGTGAAGCTCTTTGTTGAGCATTTTGAATGTTAGTCATTCGAACTTGTTGCTCTTGTTGAGCTGTAGTTAGAACCGCTTGTTGTTCAAACTCACCCTGCTTTAATACAACTTGTTGTGCCATTTGTGCAGTTTGTGAAGCTGCTGTTTGTTGATTAGCAAGGTTAGCCATTCTTTGTTGCATGACTTGACCAGCTTGTTGTAAGTTTGCTTGTTGTTCGTTACTTAAATTTTGAGTTGCTCTAGCTTGTAAAGCTGTAGCATTGCTTTGTGCAATTGGTAAAGCACTTTGAATAATAGCATTAAACAAAGCATCTCTTCCAACTGTGGAAGCACTTAAACCTCTTTGAGCCATCATTTGATTAACTGCATCTACAGCAGGTCTAGCCCATATAGGTGTTTTATTGTCTTCAATACCTGCAAGTAAGTTTTCCATTTGTGAAGATACTAAAGCTTCTTTTGGAAGTGCTGCTACTGCTGCTATAACATTAACAGGTTCAGTATCTATTTTAGCTTCAACTGTTGCAGGGTCTTCTATAACTGCTGCTGTTACTTCTGGAGGTAGTTCACCAACGACAGCTAACATATCTGCTGCTGCAGTTGTACGAGCTGTACCAGTTACTGCTTGTCTTGATGCAGCTTGAAAAGTTGGTATACCACCTATCTGAGCAGCATCACCTTTAGCAACTCCATCAGAAGTTATACCTTCTCTAGTAGCTGCATCTTCACTTGGAGCTGTTCCTAATTCTTGTGCTATTTTTGTATTAGCTTCTGCAACTTGTGCAGTTCTTTGTTTAGCTAATTCATACTGAGGTATCTTATCTAAATCTACTCCCTCACCTGTAACATTAGCTAATACATCTGTTTTTTCTTTTTCAGATATAGTTTGTGCAATTCTTGTAGTAACTTCAGCTTCATCTACAGGAGCAACCTCAACAGCTTCTTTAGGTTTAATATAAGGAACTGTAGAAAATGTTCTAAGACTTCCTCTAACCTCTGGTGTTAAAGCTTTTTCTATTTCTTGTTTAGCTATTTCTGCAGCTTGTGTTGGGTCATTCTTTGCAATTTCTTGAACTCTTGCAGTTATTCTATCTTTTAATTCTGGAGTAAATTGTTGTATAGCTTCTTGAACATTTGCAGGTTGATTTTTTATAATAGCTGAAAAAGTATTTGCTGTTATTTGTTTATCTACTACTCCTTCTTTAATAACTTCTCCTTCTGTAACTGTTTCAGGGGCTACATCTTTTGCAGTAGTTACTCTAGCATCTTCACCAAATCTCTTAACCATAGGTGTAGTTCTTTGAGCTATATCTTCTTTTACAGCAGTTCCCTCTTCTTCAGAAACACCGGGTATTTTAGCTGCTGATGGAATTACTCCAACTGCACCTGCTTGTATTTGTTCTGCAGTTTGAGCTATACGTTCTGTTCTTTCTACACCTGCAGTAGTATCTCCTAAATTCATTTGAGATTGTGTACCTGTTTCACTAGTACCACCACCAGTACCGCCACCAGTACCGCCACCAGTACCGCCACCGGGACCACCACCACCCGGACCATCATCCGGAATATCTATAATAAACTCTTTTTCTCCGGGAAAACCAGTCTTTCCACCCTGAACAAACCCTACTCTACCACCTTTAGACATATCTAACCTATCAGCAGTAACGTACTTACCTTTATACTTTTTTAATCTTTTCTTTTGTTGTTTTTTTCTTGCCATAGTTATATACCTATTTTACTTAACTTCAAAGAGTTTGTCAAGCTTTTCTCCGATTTTATCTATCCTATCCATGAGGATTCCCATGTCATCTTTTAATTCGTTTTTGGTTACATACTCTCTTGCTATCTCTTCACGAGTTTTGTTTAAGAGTATGTCAAGGCGTTTAGCCTCTTCTGTGTTTTGTCTAATGCTGTAAAGCACTGGTGCTAACACCAAAGTTATAAATATATTCCAAAATAAATAAGGTGTTAGTTCCATTAGACTACCAAGGCACTCCCCACCCTGTAGGTGGTGTTTTGCTTTTAGTAATTTGTGCAGCTACTTTAGTTTCTACACGAGTAACTTCTTCTGAACCTAAAGTTGCTTTTACCCAAGCGACTACATTAGCTTCAGTTAAATCATCGTAAGCTTTATAGCCATCAACACTAGCATCTGGAGTATAAGACTCCATACCTGATACTGTGCCTGTATGCGTTACTGCTGAGTCTCCAGAGCCTACTACTTCAGAGTTTGTACATTGCCATGCAGCATGTACTACCCCTTTGTCAGAGTCATTGTTGTACTCTGTGTTTGTTATTTTCCATTCTATTGCCATAATTATACTCCTGCTGCTTCGTTAGCTGCTTTTTTAGCGTTCTTTACTGTTGTTGTCCAAACTGCTGTAGCTATACCTTGAACCTCTGTAGACTCTTTTGATACGTCTGTATCTGTATGTGTCCAAGAACTACCATCATAAGATGATGATACGCAATCAAGTACTTTCCTATGAAAAGACCTGCTAAGCTCTACACCATCTTCTTTGATGACTGTAGCTGTTCTTATTTGTATAGCTTTGTAGTCTCCAACAATTTCTATTTTGTCTTCAACCGTTTCTTTTGTTATTGCCATTCTATTTTCTCCTTTTGTCCGTACCTAGAATCCACTAGGTATATTAGTTAAATTGTTATGATGTAAAATATGTTAAAGTAAACCTAAATTCAGCACTAGCATTTAATTCAGCTTGAGTAATTGTAGTTGCACCAGAATTTAGTCCACTAGCATTATGGTTACCGTAGATTTCTCCAGTTGTAGTAGATTGAACAGCAAGTACAACTAATGAATTAACATTATCGCCCCAAGATGCATAATAGCCAATAACTCCATTACCTTCTACGCCTGTATTTGCAACAGTATCTCCTACAGTATAAGGAAAACCTGTTATAATAGCAGCACCAGTTCCGTTAACAGTTTGTATTTTTGCATTGCCTTGTAATGTTACCATTCTCCCAATTTTAGTATAAGAACCACTTGCTCCTAAATCTACCATAGTAGCGGCTGTACCTCCGTGTGATACTGCTGGAGTCCAAGTACCTGTTTCATAATCGTTAAGTGCATTAACTATTGATGTATCTCCGTTAAATTTTAATCCTTCAGAATCTATACTTGCCCTTAATGAACCTCCTGTATAAAATTGCATTCGATTAGTACTATGAACATATTGTAAAGTTCCTGCATCAGCACCATCATTCCATCTAATACCACCACCTGCTGTGGAAGCAATAGTTATACCTCTTTCAGTAGAATTATCAGTAAGACCAATAACTATATCATCTGCATTAACTGAAGTATTTGCACCTGTACCACCACCTGCAAAAATTCGGTTATAAAATTGTGCATCTCCTGAACTATTAAGAACTAATCTTGTTGTAGGAGTTTGACCAGTAGCTGATGCTGTTGTTAATTGTGAAAATATTAAGTCACCTGAACTTACATTACTGTATATAAGATTTCCTTTGTGACCTCTTGTTGAAAAAGTATTTGCACTGTCTTCACAATCTGTACTCAATCCAATATAAGGATGACCAGCACTTCCCCAAGCACCTAAAGTTCCGTAATAACCAGCACTATTATTTTCGTGACCAAACTCAATATTTGCACCATTTTTTCTAGTGTGTAAATGAGATATTGTTTGTGAACCTGCCGTAGTTCCCACATGAACCTTATTTTCACCACCATCAACCCATAACATATTAGCGTTGCCGTTTGATTCAACTCTGAAGTCTATGTCGTTACTATCTTCGTTAAAGACAATACCTGTAGTTCCTGTCATGTGGGCAAAGTTTCTAAGTGTTCCATTGTCCATAATGTTAAACTGAAGTTGACCATCTTCTGTGCCATTACTTACATCTGAAGCTACAGTAGTAAGCTCAACGTAGTTAGTCATATCTAAATTAGTATCATCATTACGGAAACGTATTCTTCCCATAATGTCGTTGTCAGATGGTACGTTACCTGCATCTCTAGTAAAGTCTAAAATTGGACCTTCATTAGCATCTGAGTCTGTACAAACAAGAACAAGGTTTACACTATTATCTGTAGTTGCAACATTTAAAGTACCACCGAAGTCTGTGCCTGTACCAATGTTTACGTGGTCATTACCACCATCAACAAATAGCATATTAGCGTTGCCATCAGACTCAACTCTAAAGTCTGCGTCAGCACCTGCTTCGTTGACTATAATATTTCCTGTTAGTTTAGTTGTAGTATAACCCTCACCAACAGTAAGAGTAGCTCCGTCAGTAGTTCCTTCTAATGCTCTATTTGAAGTAAAATAAACTCTGTTATTACCGCCAGTAAAATTTATTCCACCGCCACCACCTGCAATGACTAAAGCATTACTAGAAGTGCTATTAATTGTTACGGTGTCACCAAATGTTCCATGCCCATTAAAAGTAGCCGCACCTGCATCTGACATATCAAGGGTGAGGGCTGTAATAAACGATGAATCGTCAAATCCTCTAAAGGTTATATCTCCATCTGCTCTTCTATTTTGTATTTCAAAATTACTGCCAGATGTAAAATCAAATTGTCCAACTAAAGCACCACCATCTTTTAATTCAAACTGTCCACCATCTGCATCCAGTGTAATATTTGAAGCACCATCAAGAACTAAATTTCCTGAAGAACAATCTATTTCACTACCATCTATTGTAATGTTATCTACTACTACACCTGCGTTGGCTGTGAGGACTCCAGTAACTCCTAGAGTGCCAGATGCTAAAATGTTACCATTAATGTCAATTGTAGTTGCATTAAGTTCAATTTCAGTGTCAGCGACTACTGTAAGTTGACCATCTTGAGTAGAAGATAAATAAATTGCTGAATCTCTAAACATAAATCGGTTAGAGCTATTTAAAGTTAAACCTACATCATTAGTATGCGTAAGAGTAACTTCTTGACCATTTCCAAATTTAATTGCCGCAGAATCAGTGGTTAAAAATATGTCATCATTAACAGTAATATCAGAACTGAATACTGGTGTAGATGTAAATGTAGCAACCCCATCTACTTGCAACGTAGAAGCCATATCCACAGCACCATCAATGTCAACGACATCAAGGTTAGTCGTGCCATCTACGTCTATATCGCCTGAGATGTCTAAAGAAGCTACTGTAGCTGTACCTGTAAGCGTAGGAGCAGTAAGTGATTTGTTAGTAAGAGTTTGTGAGCCTGTAAGAGTTGCTACTGTGCTATCTATTGCAAGAGTAACTGCATTACCTGTTGCAGAACTATCAAGACCTGTACCGCCTGATATAGTCAATGTTTCAGAATCTAAATCAATAGCAATGGTTCCGCTATCTGTTGTAATGTCTAAGTCTTCTGCAGTAATTTGTGTATCTACATAAGCTTTAATAGATTGTTGAGAAGCAATACCTGTAGCACTGTTTGAAGACATGTCATCTTCATCAAGGAAAGCTTTACCATCTAAAATGTTTAACTCTGCAGCAGTACTTGTAACACCGTCTAAGATATTTAATTCAGCAGTAGTAGAAGTTACTCCATCAAGTAAATTTATCTCTGCTGCGGTAGCTGTAACTCCGTCAAGGATATTAAGTTCTGCTGCAGTACTTGTTACTGTTGTACCATTTATTGAAAGTGCATCAGTTTCTAAAGTACCATCAATATCTGCATTACCTGAAATGTCTAAAGTAGCTGCATCTAACTCACCAGTAATAGTGATATTTCTACCACCACTAATATCTTTGTTAGCATCTGTAATAATTGCTTTACTTGCTATAACAGTTCCGTTAGTTATACCATCTATAAGATTAATGTCTGCTGCACTAGCTGTAACGCCATCTAGGATGTTTAATTCTGCAGTTGTACTAGTTACTCCATCTAATAAATTTAATTCAGCAGCAGTGCTTGTAACGCCATCTAAGATGTTTAATTCTGCTGCAGTGCTTGTAACACCATCCATAATATTGAGTTCTGCAGTTGTAGCTGTAACCCCATCAAGGATATTAAGTTCATCTGTAGTTACTGTAGCACCGTCTAGTATTTCTAATTCTGCTTCAGAAATATCAGCACTACCAATTACAAAGCTTGTACCAGTAATAGCTGTACCTGTAATTGTTGTACCTGTAATAGCTGCAGCACTTGAACCACCAATAACAGTACCATCAATAGTACCACCGTTAATGTCTGCTGTATCAGCTACAAGGCTATCAATATTAGCTGTACCATCTATGTAAAGGTTTCTCCACTCTTGTGAAGAACTACCTAAGTCATAAGTATCATCATCATCAGGTATAATGTGTGAATCAACATCAGCACCAAATACAACATTATCAGTAGCTGCATCACCCATAGTAATTGTGCCACCGTTAAAAGTAGTTGTACCTGTAACTGTTAGATTACCACCTACTGCAACATTACCAGTTGTAGTAATTGAATCTATATAAGCATCTTTAAAGTATAATGAACTTGTCCCTAAATCTACGTCACTGTCTGTAACAGGTATTAATGCACCATCTTGTAATCTAATTTGTTCTACTGTATTAGTAGATACTTGTACATAAAATCCCCATCTATTGTTAGTGCTGTCTACAACAATTTTATTAAGGAAATCTAAATCTCCAATAGTATGAATGTTACCACCCTCTCCGGCTGTGCCATCATGTCTGTGTCCAGTAGTACCTTCGTTTGTAGAACTGTAACTAAATGCATTTACTAACTGATTAAACTCGTTATTAAAAAGTGCTGCAGTAATAGTATCTCCGTCTGCAAAAGAACTTTGTCGTGTGTATGTCTGTGCCATTTTATATTTCTCCTATTGCCTTCCTGCAGGTCTATAATTTATGTAAATACCATTTATAGTATATGGTGCTCTTGTATCCGAACTAAAAACTTTAAAAAAGTTACTATGTCCACTACCTGTTAATGGTTGTCTAACCAACGGTTGTTCAGAAGCTCCAAAAGCTTGTAAGTTAAACTTAGCAGTTCCAAAAAGAGCTGGTTCTGGCACTGCAGTTAATTCAATATCCGGTGGTTGTGGTGATTCGTTACTATCATAATCAAATCTAACTCTTAGTGTAGGTTGTGCTAATGCTTCAGGCTTTATAGATAATTTAATATAGTCTAAAGTTTTTAAAGTTCCAAAATCTCCATAATCAAAATCTGGAGACTGATACTCGGCACTTATTTCTGTTTCTACACCTGCAGGATTAAAAGTATTTCCTACATTATGGTTGTAAATGTAACCAGCTTTATCACCGTGAACAAACTTTTCTTCTCCGTCATAAGCAAATCCTGATGCAATTGCAGGTGCTTGTATTCCTAAAGTTTCTGACCATTCAAATCCTTTTGGTTTTAATACACCTATCAAGCCTTTTGACGTAGCTGAAGTATCTGTAGTGCTAGTATAAAACATTCTATATTGAGATTTGTTTCTTATAACAACACTGCTAAATTCATAGATTGCTGAGCCTTGAACAATATCATTTATGATAGGCTGTATAGCTTGACTTATAGTTCCTAATTCAACGTCACCAATTCTTGCTGTACCAGCTACGGTTCTAAACCCATCAGGTGCTAAAAATATTAAATCACCTGCTATCTCTTGTATAGTTTGTCCATCTATACACCCTACATTTTTTGTAATAGGTACAACTTTTATAGTTGCAGAATTATTAATATTTTCTAATTTAAATAATGAGTTTCTACAAAAAATAAATAATTCTTTACGAAAACTTTTTAATCCTACAATTTTATCTTCTAGGGTAATACTTCCTGCTCCAGTACCACTAAAGTTATCTATGTCTCCTGTATGACTGTAATAAATAGTTTGAGGTTCTGTAGGATTACCAGCTACAACTAAATGATTATCGTGTATCGTACAAAATTTAGCTGTTTTAGTGTGGTCAAAAGTTATTTGTTTAGCAAAGAAAGTTCTACTATTTAAAGCTCCTGTACCGGTCATGTAAAATAAAAATGGTTTGTTATTACCACTTTTATCTGTTATAACTAATTCACCGTAATCAGTAAGACCTTCATATATTGTAAATTCACACTGACCTACTGAACTTAAACTTAATGCACTACGACCTGTAAAAGTTGAGTAATTATCTCCAGAAGCATCTACACTATCTCTATTTACTTGCAACCAACTTGTTCCATCTACACTAAAATAAATATTGTTACCAACAACTGCAACTATTCCATCAGCATAAACAACTAAACCTCTAACTTGATTACTACCGTTTGGTCTTACAGCACTTCCTTCTCCAAATAAATTGAATCCATTAATTCTTCTGTATCCACCTTCTATAGAGACTTCAAAGTTTCTTAACTTTGTAGCTACTCCGGGTGTCTGTAATAAAGCTAACGAGTTTGTAGATTTATCTAATCCACCTGCTAACGATACTGAAAAGGGTTGTCCTGATGCCATTTAGAAGTATGTCCTATCATCTGTCATATACTTAGGAGCTGGATTTATTAAATTACTTTTCATATGTCTTACAGCTTTTTTATAATCATCTAAAGCAAATGCAGATTGTTGTAAATTATTTTTAAATTGATGTACATAGTATCTAGCTTTTGCAGTTATGACATTGCTATATTGGTCTGGCATAACAATAGTATCGTCATAATTAGACAACCTTGTAGGTTTTTCAAAAGCATAAAAATGTACGTTATAAACTTTATCTGGTATTGGACTTAATCCAAACTTTCTGTGGTCTGGAGATTTTATAACAAACTGTGGTTCTCCATAATTTTGAGTATCTGCATCGTCTGCATTCTCATTGTCTCTATAATATCTTTTCCAATCTGCAAGAGTGAGAAACTTTAATCCTTTAGAGACATAAGGAGTTGTTTCTCCACTTACATTGATTGTTGTGACATAAAAGTCATCCCAATCTATTGATGCATAGTCTGTAGTAATACTAGAACTACCATCTTTTAAAGTGTACCATCTTGTTCCTGCAACTGTAGCAACTGAAACATTTCCATAAAAAGGGTCAGTAGCTCCGCTTGTACCTGCAGCAAAGAAAGGTAATTGTGGTTCTTCATTAGCTATATCAAATGTAGCTTTATTAATAGCGTCTTTTACAAATGCTTGTATTCCTATTGCAGCATCAAAATTAGCAGAAGTTAAAATAACTTCGTTGAGTTCTCTTAATACTTCGTTAGTTATGTCAAGATATGTTGTAGCCATTATTTTTTATGAACCTTTTGAATTGGAAAGTTTGCTTCTAAACTCGCACCTTTGTGTTTTACAAACTTACCTGTGTGTTTCATTAATTTAAACGTACCATTTTTTTGTTTCATCCAATGGTGTCCTTTTGGTGCTTTAACTTTCATAATTAGTTAGCTTTAGCTTTTGGTGTTCCGTTATATACAGGCTGACATCCATCCATTTTAACATCGCCACCGTGCATGTATTTCATACGTCCACCCATGCCTTTTTTCTTTCTCATCATTTCAGCGTATCCACCACCCATCATCTTTTCTCTTTTTTCTTTTCCGTATTTCATTTTATCTCCTTTTAAAAAGTGGAGGGTCAATTAAGACCCCCCGAGTTTTGACAATTAGTCAATTACATAGAATGCACTACATAAAGCGTCATCTCTAAGTACTTTCGCACCATAGACATGTAAGCCTCTTACTATATCACCAAATGATGATGGGTCTCTCAACACTTCAGTTGAAAGAATAGTATTAGCAGTAGCAGTTGA
>Ga0181390_1000440_pt1 | contig 18862 bp, 20 predicted proteins | sample 13SPOviralmetaG_FD_130085 | JGI IMG/M metagenome (GOLD analysis project Ga0181390, IMG submission 130085) | Marine viral communities from the oligotrophic San Pedro Time Series (SPOT) site, San Pedro Channel, CA, USA - 13 SPOT_SRF_2010-07-21 | ecosystem: Environmental > Aquatic > Marine > Strait...
ATTACCATCATACAAGTGTCCATAAGTTGCTGTAATGCAGCAGCTTTTGAATTAGTCATCTCAGGCATCATAAAACTTAAAGAACATTCGTAAGAAGTTGAGCCATTTTCTTTAGCTGCAGTAACAGTAAGAGATGGTAATTCGTTTTTAAACTCAAAATTTCTCCAATTTGCTGTTGAGCCACCTGTATCTACAATTTTAGATATAGCGTGAGAAGTAGAAGTATTTGAGTAAGTAACTGCATCTCCATCAGCCCAAGTTCTAATAAGAATATTTCTAATACCCCCTGCTGCTTGTAAGTTACTACAGCCTATATTTATTCCGTTTGTTATTGCCATTATTTATTATTTTAAAAGTTAAAAAAAGTATTTAGGGAGAGATTTCTCCCTCCCTATCTACTATTAAATATTACCCTATTAAGGTAGCACCATTAACTAAAGAGTTCCAACCATATTGGAAGCCCATAGTGAATCCTGCTCTTACATACATATTCTCAGATACATCATCATAGAACATTTTTAACTCGTTCTCAGGTCTTGCTACATCTGTACCAATAAATAAGTTAGCTTTTGCTGTATAAACAACACCATTAGTTGTTTGAGTAGTAGTTGTTGCTCCTGCTTGAGTAAACGCTGCAGACAAGTCAATTCCTGCTCCTGTTGCTGATAAAGCTAAAGCTACATCCCACTCATACATAGGAACAACCTCAATTCCTTTGTAGTATAATCTTGATTTCCCTACTTGTGCTTCAGAGTGTCCGTAATCAACTGCTCCATTTACTGCTACTGCAGTTAAACAGTTATACCAAGCGTTATATACATTTGGTGTAACAAACATTCTTTTCTCTCCTGCAGGTACTTGTTGTAATTCAGATGGTGCAGTATTAAATACATTATCTAATAATGAGATAACATCTGCGTTGCTGATTAACCCTCCTACTGTTGCATAAGAAGCTGTTGCTGCTGCTGTTACTAAAGCTCCTGTTACAGGAGTCATATTAGCACTTGTTCCTGCTTGGAAAGCAGTTCCTGCTGATAGGTGGTGGAATAATCCATTACCCATTGATTGATAAGAACAATCAGCCGAACCTACTGTAATAGTTGATTCTCCAAACCACATATTTCTAACCATATCGTTAGCAACACCTGCTCTTACTCTATTAATGATTACTTCTGCTAATTGAGTTCCTGTTAAGTCAGGCATATTGATTCCGTTTCTGTAAGATTCTACAATAACTTCATCGTGAAATTCTTCCCAACATTGAGTTTGTTTTACAGACACATTGTGTGCGTGTAATACTTTTTGTGTTAAAGTAAATCCTGCAGGATTGCAAGTATTTTCTGTTCCACATCCTGAGTGTGCTGCTGTGATACCCCTTAAAGCAGGTGCCATTGTAATGTTTTGCTTATATTTTACTGAAGGATAGATAGTATAATTTCTCATAATATCATCTGAAGTAAACATAGGCTCTAATAAAATTTTACTAGCGTAAGTCCCTTTGTAAGCTGAACCTAATCCGTTTAATGCTACATTTGCCATTTTTTTTCTTTTTTAAATTAATTAATTATTATGATTCATTTTAGCTACTAATCCGTTCCAAAACGCATCTTCTTTCTTTTCTACATCATTCTTTACTACTGCAGGGTCGCTATCTGTAGAAATATCTGTACCCTTTGCTTCTGCTTTACTTAATAAAGCGTTTAGTCTTTCTACTTCTTCAGTAAGAGTAATTTTTTCTCCTTCTAATTCAGCAATAGACCCGTTAAGCTCAATAGCCTTAGTTTCAAAATCTGAGAACTTGTTTAAAATCTCAGCTTCATCTGCTATAGTTATTTCACTTACTTCTGTTGATTCAACAGCATCGTTGTCAGATGATTCACTTTTTACTCTTGCGATAATATCTTCAACTTTACCATTAAACCAAGCTTTTAACTCATCAGTCATTTTTTTGTTCTTTAAATTAACACTTAGTTTATTAGACACTTCTTCGTTTGTAATATTTTTAAACTTAGAAACATCATATTTGGCTGCTACTTTTATAGCATCCGAGATAGAATCTATAAAGCCTAGCTCGTATGCTTCATCAGCATTTAACCAAGTTTCTTCATCCATCATTTCTTGTACCTTGTTGTAAGGTAAGTTTGTCTTTTTAACATATATATCAGCAATTTCTCCACTTATCTTATCTAAAAGCTTTGCTGTTTTTTTCATTTCTTTAGCCTCTCCCATTGCTCCACCCCAAGCGTTGTGAATCATAAATAAAGAGTTCTCAGCCATAACTACATTATCTGCAGCTAAAGCAATAACACTACCCATACTTGCAGCTATACCTTCAATATAAACTGTAGTTTCAGCAGTTCTTTTTTTGATTACATTATAAATAGCCATTCCATCAAAAACATCTCCACCTACACAGTTAATGTGTATGTTTAGTGCAGAGTTCTTAAAAGGCTTAATTTCATCAATAAAGGATTGTGCATTTAGTCCGTAAGCACCTATCTCATCAAATATATAAATATCTACTATACTATCTGATGCTTTTCCACTTATGTTGTACCAATTTTTCTTCATAAGTGCAAAAATATATTTTACATATTAAAGTTTTGCGAAGTTTTAGGAATAAATTTTAATAAGTTATATTAGATGAGGCTTCTATCTTCTTTCTCTCCTTATAAACTATAGTTTGAGCCTGTCTTTCTGATATGTGATATTTAATAGATAAATCCATAAAAGTATGAGTTCTGTTGCCTTCATTGAACTTTAAAATAGTATCAAAATCATATATTATCATATAGTTTCTCAAAACCTTAGGGGTTATAATTCCTTTCTCAATTAGATGTCTAATTGTATCTTTTGAAGTAGGGTCGCCAAACCTTAAAGAAACTTCTTCGTTTAATATTTCTAAATACTCCTCAACAACTTCAATGTCGTTTTGTCTTTTAGCCATATTATTTTTTAGATTTAGTTTTTTTAGCTTTTGCCTTTATAGGTTTTTTTTCTATAGCAGCTTCAACAGGCACAGCAGCTTTAGCTAAGTTTCTTTGTTCAGATATTAAATCTGCAAGTCCGTGATAGAACTTAACAACACCATCTCTACATCCCTTACAAGTTTTGCTTTGTCTTATACTAGGAAAGTGTCGGTGCCACATATTAAAGAAATAATTAAGAGAATGACCATTATACATATTTTTGCCATTCATATCGTTGAGGTTCAGCTTCTTTTGTGATACGATTTCATTCTTTTCATCTTCTGTCAGTTTAGACAGGACTACATCAAATTGATTTTGCATATTATAAAGTTTAGTTATTACTCTTTCCACTTACCTACAGGACACTCTCCAAAGAACTCTTTAGTTAGAGATGCTTTAGCATCTATAAAGCAAGTACATTTACCACATCTTGCCCCTGTTTCCCATTTAGGATATTTTAACATTAAAAAGTTTCTGTAAAAGTCGCACTTTTTACAGGTATCTAATCTATCTTTCTTTACTTTTTTATCAACAAACATTTGTTTATTTTTTTTAATTATTAAAATGTTGCATTAGCCTGTATAACACTAACTGTTGATTGACTGTCAGTTATATCAGATTCTACAACCACTACTTTTCTTTGTCCTCCCATAGCTCCTAGCATTTGAGATTGATTATTCGCATTAAACTGAGCTTCAGTAAACTGAGGAGAACTTAACAGTCCACCATCAGCAAACTTAACACCACCACCTGCTGCGTTCATTTCAGATAGTTGATTTCTAAACATTGCTGTACTCCTTTTGTTAATTACAGCTTCTCCACCTTCTAATTCATTAACTCTACCACCTACTGCAAACTTAACTCCTCCCTGTGCGTGGCTAGGGCCGTGTACCATTCCACCATCTGCAAACTTACTACCATCATCAACTACACCCCCATCTTCAAACTTCAATTTTAAAAGTTTAGAGACAAATGCAAATGCTGCTATACCTGCGAACAAACCAAAAGGCCCTTTCATAGAACTTAAAACTGCAGATATTGCTTTAGGTATTATACTGACTACTTCTGCTATAGTATCAGCTATTGTAGCTGCTGTACCTGCTATTGTAGCCTTTGTGCCTAATAACTTTGCTATCGTTAATTTACCCTCAGTAACAAGTGATATAGATTTTTGTAAATTTAAAAGAGATTCTGCTATTGCAGCAGCTTTTGTTATAGCTTCTCCTGCTTTTCTAACACCATTTAAAGCTTCGTTTTCTCCTGCAACCTCTTGCAATGCACTACCTAAATCTGAATAAGCTTTAACCCCCTGCTTGAGAGATTTTGCATCTGCCTTAGCTCCTTTCTCAGTTTCTTTTCTGTTTTTCATCTTGAGGTCAATTATTTTTTGCTCAAGTTCTAAACGCTTTTCTCCACTAAGGTCAGTAAGAAGAATAGATGCTAATTCTTTTTCAGCCCTTTCTATCGCTAAATCTCTTAAGATTCTTTCTGCTTCTTCTAATTCTCTAGCTCCTGACAATACAGTTTTCATCAAGTTCACTCTCTCCCAATCAGCATCTGTATTTTTTTCTTTTTCTTTCTTTACTTCTTTTTCAGCCTCTCCTAAAGCATTAAGCCTATCAATCTCTTTTTGTATAGTATTTATTAACTGTTTTTTAGCTATTTGCTGCTCTTCAGTTGTTGCTGCTATTTTATTAGCATCATCTAATTTCTTTTTCTGAATAGTCAATAAATCATTCTCCATTGCTTTTTCATCAGCAAGTCTTTGTTTTATTTGTTTTAGGTTTTCAGTTTCAAGCTCTAGCCTTGTTTCAAGTCTTTTAATAGCCTTATTAAGAGCTTTTTCTTCTTCTTCTGAAATTGTTTTTATGTTACCTACAAACTCCCCTAAATTAAGTGTAGATTGGTGTAATAGATTCCTCCTTTCTTGTATTTCACTCCTAATTAAATCAATATTAATTTCTGCACCTTTCTTTGTATCTGCAAGTCTTTTGACCATAACTTTATTCAAGTCCTCCTCTATTTTTTTAAGTCTAGCAGCTTGGTCAAGACTAACATCCATAGTATCGTTAAAATCTTCTGCTTCATCATTTGCAAATAAAAAGCTAGTAGCTACTTCTGCCAATGCAATAACAAGAAGTCCTAAACCTGTTTTAGCAATAGCAACCCTAACACCTTTAAGACTTACAATAAATCTCTTTGTAGCAAATGTTGCTTTACCTGTAGCTAGTGCAACAGCAGCCACACCTGCTTTGTATAACCACATACCTGCAGTTAATGTTTTTAAAGCTAAAAAACCTGCAGCAAATCCTTTAGCAAGTCTAGCTATACCATTTATAACCTTTGTTATAGTTTCGCTATTTTCAGACAGAACAGTAATAAATTTAGATACTTTTTCTATAGCACTTTGAAATCCTGTTGCAAAGTCTTTCATTACAGCTATAGACAATCCTTGAACAGCAGAAGTAAACTTTAAGAAAGCTCCTTGTAATGTATCTCCAATAACAGCAGCCATTCTAGCAGACTCCCCATTAGCCTCTTTCATTTCATTTCTAAGCTCCTCTATTTTATCTACATTACTAAGCATTTGCTCAAAAGCAGCAGCTTGTCTTAAATCAACAACTCTTAGTATTTCAGCCATTCCACCTCCTTCTTCTCTGAATTTTTCAAAAGCAGGTATCAACTCATCTAACGAATGAATAGTACCTCCAAATGCTTGAGATAAATCAGATGCAGGGTCTTGCATTTTAAGTAATATATTTCTTAAAGATGTACCTGCAATAGAAGCCTCAATACCTGAATCTGCTAACTTACTCATTATTGCTGCTGTATCTTCAATAGAGAATCCTGCCTCTTTAGCAATAGGAGCAACCTTTGTCATAGAGGTTTGCCATTTTTCAATATCCATAGCAGAACGACTAAAAGAAACAGCCATTACATCTGTAACTCTAGCTGTTTGGTCTGCATCTAATCCGAATCCTCTAATAGCAGAACCTGCTACTGTTGCTGCTCTAGCCAAATCACTACCTGTAGCAGTTGCTAAATTAAGTGTAGGCCCTACTGCATTTTGTATCTCCTGTGCTGAAAAACCTAACTTAGAGAAATTTAACATAAGCTCTCCAACCTGTGTAGCAGTAAAGAATGTTGTTCTACCTAATTCTTCAGCAGTTTTTGTCAATGCTTTAAATTCTGATTCTGTAGCTCCTGAAACAGCATTTACTTTAGCCATTACAAATTCAAATTCTGTAAACACACTTACTACAGAGCTAATAACTCTAGTAACAGCTCTAAAAGCACCAACCACAATACCAATAGCAGCAGCTCCTTTAATAAACTGCTTTGCCATACCATTATTAGCTTTTGTGGCAGATTTTGTTGCTTTAGTAGTTCCTGCCATATCCTTATTAAGAGTTCTAAGCTCTTTAGAAGTTTCTTTGATTGCTTTCGCTCTTTCTTTATATGCTTTTGCATTTTCTTTAGACTGAAACCTTCCTGATTTAGATTCTTTCTCTTGGTCTTTTTGTGCCTTTCTTAAGTCTTTTAACTCTTTCTTGAGGTCAGCAATTTTTTTAATATTCTTGATTTCTACCTCTATCGCTACCTTGCTATTTAATGCCATATATTTTTATTTTATCCTATTGTTAATTGTATTGCCTTACTTTTCCCTACCTCTCCTATTTCTTTGTCTATCTGCTCTCTAATGCTTCTTGCCATTTCTTCTTCTAGCCCTGATGAATTAGCCATCTGAAACGCTACTTGTATAAAAAACCTTCTTCTTGATGCTACTAATTTGCCCATAGGAGTAGGCAAACCACTTGATGCTATCTCACTTACTATATGAGCCACTACATTATGCTTGTGTTTTTTGTTCTCAAAGCTAAATCCTTTTTCTACTACCCAAGCTGCAATATCATTATAACTAGGCTCAAATGGAGAGGAGCCATTATTTACAATCCACATATATGGGGTGTTGTTCATAATATCTAAAATCAAGCTTCCTCTAGCTTTATGAACTCTAGTAAAAAAACTTTCTGCCAAATGTCCTGAAGCTATATGGTCTTGAAATTCAAGCTCTTGCTGTAGGGCTTTAATATATGTCCTACCCACCTTGTGAAGCTCATCTCTTATTATTTGTAACTCTTTAGCCATAACTATACAGTTTCTCCCTCATCAAGAGGTATTGATGAATTATATTTTCTTGCTAATACTGTAGAACTTCCTGTTAATGGAGAGTCTACAAATACAGGAACTCTATACTCATTTTTCTCTTTAACATATATAGAAGATATTTCTACAGAATTTCCATTTATTGTAGATGAATAATCAATAAATAGAATATCACTAGGAGAATAAGCCTTAAAATCCATCACAATTTGACTTGTTGTAGGAGATACACTAAACTCAGTAACATTAGATTGAGTTAAGACAAGAGTATCAAGCTGAACATTATAAATCCTTGAAACAGCAATAACCCCAACAGCACTTTCATTTGTTAAATTAATAGTAACTTGGTACTCATTATCAGGTATTAAATCTTTTAACTCTTGAAATATACCTGAATGACTAGAGCCTGTTTCTCCACTTACAACAGCAGAAATAATAATTTTATTATTGTCTGATGCAGGAATACTAGTCCCAATAGATGTATAAGAAATACCACTAGTTCCATAAGAAAACCAATTTGAGTTTTTAAATATAGGAAGCCCTGCACCTGCAACTGCCTCTGTAGCATAAGTTGATAGCCTTGTAGGTAATGCAGTTCTAGGTATTGTTCCTGCAGTAAAAGAATCGTTAAAGGATAGCTTTTCATCTCCAAAAGTTACAATAGGAACAAAAACATCTAACCCATTAACTAAAGGCATCCCATTATCGTTTATTTGTCTGCTCATTTTTTATTTATGGTTTTTAGTTGTTAAAAGTTACATTAGTAGGCCAAGTTCTTACAATATCCCAATATACCAACTCAACTTTTGTTGTTTCATTGCTATTAGGCTTGTAATCAATTATTCTGTTTATTCTATAATAATAACCATCTATATATACTAATCTCCTTAAATCTAAGGAAACTAAATCAGTTGATTTTAAATTTAAGTAAACTATTTTTATTCTAGGATTGTTTTTCTGCATTTCTATCATTGATTGATAGTATGTTTGGTATAGACCTTTATATGGGTATTGACTATAGAAAGTACCTGTAGAACAGTCATAGCTTCCTTGAAGTTTAGAGGCGTAAGTTAATGGCTTCATAGCAACACCATATTCAGTATTGTCATCATAACTACAAGCTCTACATAGAACTTGATATTTTTTAGGTATAGGGTTGCTCCCTGTATATATTAATTCAGTATCTGTACTACTGTAATTTTGAACTGATGCCCAAAAATGACCACTAAAATTCCCCCCATTACAATCATCTTTAACATAATTTAAAAGTCTAGGAACAAAATTATAGCCCTTGTCAGGTCTACATCCACTTCCTGCAGTTGGCATAGCACCTGATTCGCATAATCCCCATAAATTAGCTCTGAATGGAGTGTTGCCTACGGCCCAACTGCCAAATCCTGATGTCATTCCATCTCCTGAGTTATAGCTACCTGCAAAAAAAGGATTTTCGTAAACCTGAGTGCCTACCTCAAATTCATTGCTTAAAAATTCCCTATATGGAAATTCATCTAATATTCCATCCCAATATAAATTACCTCTATGCTCAACTTTCTTATCATTTGAATCGGTTTTATATTTAAAAACAATCTCTCTCCTAAGGTCAGTATTAGCCCACTTATCTTCTTGAGTTTTTGATAAATCTATTTTAGAAGTCCAATCTAAAGCAAACTTCTCATCTTTAAAGAAATCATTAAATGGCTCAATAAAGACTGTTTTGCTTTCTACATCTGTAGTAAACTGAAGATTAAATGCGTGAATAACTCCTTTTAAAAAGTTTAACTGTGTACTCTGATTATCTATAACATTTTTCAAGTCATAAGTTTGTCCGTATTCTACTTTCTCTCCGTGATGCATTATTGATAAAGCTGCATTTTTACCTGAACTTCCACTTGGAGATGGCCCTGTTGGAGATGTTCCACCATAAAGGTCTATAGACCAACCTATAGTATGGGGGCCACTATCTCCGTGTCCTCCTCTAGCTTTCATACGAAATCTTATCTCATCATTTTTATTAAGCCACCTGTTTTCTATCTGTATAGCATCTTGTAAAGTGTGGGACTTGTAAGAAAGAGGAGGTGCAGGACAAGAATAAAAAATATTTCCGTTTGATGTTGGAATAAAAAAAGCTTCTCCTATATTATTCCAACTTGTTTGCCCTGCAGTTTGTACTTCGCACATTACTTTAATATAGTCTACTTCATTACGAGTTGCACTTCCTTCACAAACACTCGCAATCCATATTCCAAAATTATCAAAAGTTATATCATAAAATCCATACTCAGTAATAGTAAATATACCTGTAGAGTCATCATAAATAGATGAGTTTAATGTTGTTACAAAAGTATTTGTTCCTCCATTAAATTTCAAAGTATGTTCAGGCCAATAGTCTGTTGAAGCAGCTAAAGAAGGAGAAATAAATGACCAATTTCCAAAATAACCTGTATCAACATTACCTGAATTACTAAATCCACCTCTGATGCTATTATCATCTACTCTTTGGTCAGAATTGTTGTAAACAAAGTTAGGCAAAAGCATTAATAATTTTTTAAAAAAATCTGTTTCAATAAATGCAGATGATACAGTATATCCTTCTTGATTAAAAATAGCGTGAATTATATCGTAAATAAATATAGCAGGTCGTCAATCACAACTAGGTAGTGGTGTTGGATAGTCAGCACCACTATTATAAAAACCATAATAACCTATTTTACCTGAAGCTCCCCCTGTAGCAACATAAGCAGTTTCTAAAAGCTGAATATTATAAGGCTCTCCACCTTCATTCATTTCTCCATATCCAACTATAGGGTAAACTATAGGATGTTGGTTTGCTGATGTAGTCCCTGATGAATTTGTTTTATCAACTGCATTGTCTATCTCCCAAGTTGAAGTTATACTAGGCTCGTTTACTTGAAGCCCAATTCCTTCATCTCCTGTTCTGCCATTAAGATTATCCCAACCACTACCATTAGCACCACCCAATACAGCTAAATTCATTAATAACTTATTGTCTAAAGATTGCGACCAATCAACATTGTTTCCGTAAAAAACACAAGAATAGTATAAAGGGCTTGATGCACTTCCTATTGCAGTTATTTGAAGCAATCCTGTCAAAATAAAATTGTCGTTCACTAATATTCTAGCACTTTTTGTTGTTGATATGTTATTATTTGGTATTTTGCTTCCTGTGTAGTAACTACTCTTTAAAACCCTGTTGTTGTTTTTTGTAGCAGGTATTTTAAATGTCTTGCTATATGTTCCTGTCCTAGAGGTTAAATCTCTAGCTTCTGATATTGAAAAATTAACTGCTAAAGGAAAGTCATCAGAATTTCCAACATCTAAAATCCCCATAATACTCTCATCAAACATTATAGATTTTCTTTGTATCAATCTTGCTGTTACTGTAGCCGTAACATCTGCAGTTGCAAATATTCTAAGTGATGAATTTGTATTACAAATAAAGGCATCTGATGTTGTACCGTTAGAGGTTCTTCTTAGTGTTCCTAAGGCTGCAAGAGATGTTCCATCTGTAAATACTGTAGAAATACCAACCTCTCCACTACTTGTACTTCCTGAAGCGTGATTATAATTAGATATAGTTATTTCCATCTCATACTGAGCTGTATCTGTAAGAGTGCCACAAATAGGAGATATATACTTTGTAGATGTTTGAGAACCATCTATAGATATTCTTCCTATATTATCTATATTCCAAAAAGAACTAGAAACAGCAGGGTCTACATTGTTAAAGTTTACAAGATTTTGATTTGTAAAGCCTGTGTTATTTTCTCTATACTTATAGTCTAGTAATTCAACTTTAATCATATTAATTTCTTTGAGTTAAAATGCCTTGTGATAAAGTGTATTCTATATTGAACATTACAAGCCCTTCTTTTTCATTTACAGATGTTACTTCTGTATTGGTTAATATTACAGGAGTATATACTGTTCTTGAAGGTCTTAGATAAGGATTTTGAGCAGTCAATAAGTGAGCAGCATCACTTTCGTAATTCAACTCATCACTATCTTCAGTAGGAGTTTCTATCCATACATTTGGAGATGTAAACATCTCTCTAAGCCAAGTTGCTTCTAGTTTATTTAAAGGCTCTGTATATACAGCATTATTAACATTTGCATTGACACTTAAAACCTCTTTACCTCCTCTGTAATAATCAGAACCCCTCATTGTGTCTGAATAGTAAGCACTATCAGCAACTGCAGAATCATCTGCATATTGATTGTCTTGAAAAATCCTTCTGTTTGGCAATGCTGTGTCCATTAAAGACCTTTCAATACTTATAGACTCTAAAACATCTCTACGAGCAGTATATGAATCTATACCTCCCATACTGTTAAGCCAATGGAATCTAACATTTTCATAAGATGATTTCTCTGTTCCATTTTCATCCATCCTATACCAATAAACATTTGAATGTCTAACGGATGTCCAAGCAGGAGGTGTAGCTGCTTGACTGTAGTAGAAACCCCTAATATGAACTCTATACCAACCTGTATTAGATGTTATTGGAGTAACAGCTAACATATTCCCCACCCCATAAGGGTAATCCCCACTTCCTGTTTCATAAGCGTGTCCATTTATATATGCAGGAGAAACATTCTGAACACACATTTGATTTTGTGCGTGTTTAAAAGAGTTTGCATTATGTTTTTGAAAATTATGAGATATATCTGAACATATATGAGTAGTGCCTAAAGAGTTTTCCCATTCAGAACCTAAAACAAAATTTGTGCCTGTAGTTCCATCTTTATTATAAGCCTGTCCATACATCTCGTAGCGATTGTAATAATCAGTATCATCACTACCATTATAACTATTCTTACAGAAGAAATACAAGAATTCTGCTTCATCAGATATACTAATAGATTTCATATAATTAACAGTTCCTAAAACTGTATTAACTGTTGAGTTAGGGCAAGTTGTCAAAGCCCTTTTTTGAGAGTTTGTAGCAACTGTATATTGAGAAAGAATCCACATTTGATTAGAATATACCTTGTTTTTAAAATTAGGTACAGAATTTATCACTCTTACAGCAGATGTTGATGTAACTCCTGTTGATGATGTTACTACTAAACCTGAAGAATCAAGAACCTCAAGCCTAGCATCAACTCTTATTGTTCTGTAAGTCCCATTTCTACTTACATTATAAGGACTAACTGTTTCAGTTATGTTATCTTGTTTAGCTCCACCACCATTCAGCCCACCATATTCTTGATTTTGCCAAGAGCCTTTTCCTATAGGGACTAAAGAGTATGACAACTCATCTGCAACCATATTTGCTATATCTATAGTAAAGCTTTGAACATTAGGAACCGAGCTGTTCACAATATCTGTATTAACTACATCTCTTTTTTTTGTAATCTCTCCTAACAAATGCCAATCTACAAATAATGAAGGGGTAGGATATTCTGTTGTTGAATATATCTCAAAAACTACATTAACTAAATCTCCTGTAACTGCAGGAGTGTAATTTTCATTTACACCTGTTCCTGTCCATTGAACCTGATAAATCATAGGTTGATTTGCAGAAATTAAATAATTACCCTGATACCTATTATTCATATGTTGCATAGGAGGGTATGGAGCAGTATTACTTCCTTGATAAAATGGTACTATTCCAAACTGAACACTTGTACCTGTTTTTAATGCTGTCATATCTTAATATATTTTGTATTTCTTGTTTAAATAATCCACTACTTGTGCAGTTTCATCATCTGTTAATTTTCTATCGTAAATGATTAATTCTTGCCAATCTCCATTTAATTGTCTAGTGTTAATTGCAGTAGGAGGTAAAATCGCATTTGTTGTTTGTGTACATCCAAGTCTAAATTTTTCTTGCTCAAAAGATGTCGCACCAACAAAAGCAGCATCATACTCAGGTGCATAAAAAGTATTTGCTGAGTCATAGTAATTAAAGTAAATTGTTTTATTTTCTTTTCTTAAAGAAGCAATATGAAATTTACCTGTATCTACTGTTGCTGTTTTCTCTAATAATGTTGTAGTTCCATCACTTACTGAAACCTGATAATTACCTGCTGCATTAGTCCCCATCTCTATAAGAGAGCCATCAGTTAAGTGAAAATAACCAAACACAGCGTTGCTTACTGCATTTATCTTACTAACTTCAAAAACTGAGAACTGTTCGTTAGAGCCACTTGTTGCAAAATTATTATCTGAAACTAAAGCATCAGAATCAAAAGTAAACATTGTTTTATCTAAAGCACCTCCACCATAACTATATCTTAATGGTTGTAACCCTACTGTAGATTGAGAAACTCCATTTCCATTTCCTGAACCATCTCCAATAACACTTACTTTTTTAGTAGGTATGCTAAATGTAACATTACTATCTGCTCTAAGCCAAGATGTTAAGCCACTTATTTGATTTGGGTAGTTAGATACAGGAGTAAAGCATTTACTAAATATTTTCCAACCAAAATTCATTTTTAATTGAAGCACTTGGTCATTAGCAACTTCTTTGTTTCTTTCTATTGTTAAGCTACCATCTGTTAGGTATGATATTGTTGTTTTACCTGCCTGTTTGCCTATATATGATTTTAAGAACATATCTAACCATTCATTAGCTAAATCTTGAAGGTTATCCCACCTCTGCTCTATGCTTTCGTTTTGCTGTTGCGTTCTATTGTATAAATCTGAAAAATAAACCTCAAAAGAATATTCCTCCCAACCATTTCTAGGTGTTACCTCAGGATATACCGAATCAGGAGGTGTTATTAATAAAGAAGGGTACTGAGTATTATGATTATCATTAAATTCCTCTGTATATCCAAAGAACTTGTCCCCATAAGTCCATTTGTCCTTCATTGTTGCTACTATATCTGTTAATCTTATTATCGCCATTACATTACTTTGTTTGGATTTTGTATTTTTTCTTGTACTTTGTTTTCATAAGTGTTTTTTGCAGTTATCCAACTAAGATATGTAAGGACATTATACAGATTAGTGTCTTTAACGCTATCTATAGGGTTTTTACCATCTATATTGAACACTTGCTTCTCTGCTAGCATATAAAGGCTGTTAAGCCAACCAAATGGCTTTATGTAGATTCTATATAGTCCTTTTGTATTCACAGCTCCTGTACTTGTTGTTGTTTCTCCAAAAACGAAGGGGTAAGTTTCACTAATTTTTCGGTTTGCAGAGTCAAAAAAAAACTGAACTCCCAAATGATGTCCATTGTAAGTGCTTTAAACTTTTCTGACTTAGCCTCTATAGCATCATCATCATATTCTTCTCCCAATCTCCTACAAAGTATAGCCATTTGTTGAGGTAGAACATCAAATCTACCATTTTCCATATCTTTTATATACATATCAAGCTGAGTAGACTCAATAAAATCTCCATAAGTTGATTTTCTTAAAAATTCTAATGGAAAGTAGTATGTTTCTCCTTCAAACTCAAAAGAACGAGTGCCTTTTGGCTTGTATTCCTCAGTTAGCTTATTTATCAATTCTAAAACTTTGTTTATACTAGCAACATCAACTGAAGATGTTTCTTCTTTGGATAATCCTGTTATATAGCTAAATATATCAGAGTTCATTTTAAGAGTTTGAGAGTCTGTAAGCTCTACATTATTTACTATATCAGAAAGCACATCTTTTTTAAGAAGTTCGTGTTTTTGACTTTCCTCTTTTTCATCTTGTTGCTTTGCATCTGCATAGTGCTTTTTAATTATTGTAGATAATTCTCCCCAATACTTTACAGTTATGTCTTTCCATTCAATTGGAATTACAACATCTCTATCAACATTTTGACTTTTAATATTAATTGTTATGCTCATTAATTTTATTTATATTAGTTAGTATTTTTTTTTGCACTTTTTCTTTAATTCTTATATCTTCTAGTATATCTGTAGTTTCTCCTATGAAATCTACAGTAGTTTCAAATAAATCTTCTGACAATTCATCTAATAAATTACTATTTTTTTTATTTCTAATTCCTGATATAAAGCCAACACAAGAATAAAGTATTAAATTTGGTGTCATATATGCTAGTTCTGTCCTTCGTTGAGGTGTTTTAACAAATTTACTATAAGCATTAGTATAATCAATAATATTTTCCAAAACTTCATTGAAATCTAAGAATTTTTTAGCTTCAAAATCCTCAGTAGCTTGATAAACTGTCTTTTGCACAAAACTAATATATTTTTTCAATATATCTTCGTGATTTTTATTTAGACTGTTGAGTTCCATAAAGATTTTCTTATTATTTCGCAATTATATGAATTTTTTTGTTATTAGGTTGGAAGTTTTTAGAAATCAAGAAAAATATACTACCTTAGCACTATTCCACATATTTTTATTTACAGCCATCACTAAACAATCCACCATATCATCGTGTTTTGCAGATGGAAATTTCACTAACTGCTGTAAAAACTCCTCGTTCCATTTCCCATTAAGTAAACTTACTCTGCCTGACTCTAAAGAAGCAGAAATATCTTGCACTCTAGCAACCTTATCTTTAGATGGTGGCTTATCTTCTCTTACATTCAGTCCTGTTTCTTTTTGTAATGTTTGAACTATTGATTTTCCTGAAGCTTTTGGCTCTACATATATTCTACTTCTGTTTGTATATCCATTTTTTTGCACCCATTGAGGTATAAACTTCACTAAATCAGGAAATTCTTTATATACATTTACACAATCTATTATCTGCCATCTATTATCTTTAAATATATAAGCCAACAATGCTGAAGGGTCATTTTTTTCATTTGATGTGTATGCAGGGTCAATAACAAAATCAACTGTTGTTTGCTCTCCAATATCCATCATTTTGAATTTATCTATTTTAAGCCACTCAGCTTTTATCATTCCTGAGTTTAGAGGTGTTGGAGTTTGCATAAGCTGTCCTGCGTACCCATAACTACCTAAAGCTTGTTTATAGTCATCTAAAATTGACTTACTAAACCTGTCTGTCCAAAACAAGCCATCTTTATCATAGTTATGCTCTAGCATTTTAGGTTTAACATCATCTGAAAGCTCTGCAGGTATGCAAATGTGTTGATATTTCAATCTACTATCTTTACCATACAATAAAAAACCACTTAAATCGTTATCGTGTATTCTTTGCATAATAACAATTCTGATTCCTGTTAATGGATTATTTAATCTTGAGTAGAATGTTGTTCTGTACCACTCATTAGCATTTTCTCTTTCTATTTCTGAAGCTGCGTGTTGAGGAGAAACAGGGTCATCTACAATTAAGAAATCTCCCCCCTGCCCTGTAACTGTACCCCCAACAGATGTTGCTCTCCTTACTCCTAAAAAATTATTTTCGTATCTTGATTTTAGATTTTGGTCTTTTTTGATATGAAACAACTCTCCCCATCTCTCTTTAAACCATTGTGAGTTTATTATATCTCTACTTCTTGTAGAATGTTCTATTGAAAGTTCTGCAGAATAAGATGCTGTTATAAATCTGAACTTTGGATTCTTTATCCAACTCCATACAGGAAACATAACTGTAACTAAAAGTGATTTTGTAGAACGAAAGGGTATATTTATTACTATATCCTTTGTTTTTGGTTTATTGGCTATTATTCTTTCGGCTTCTTCTTGTAAAATATCACATAGATATTTATGATGCCAATTAGTAGATAGCTCAATAGAAGGTTCAACGATATGCCAAGCCTTTTGGAAAAACTCATAAAATGATAGTTCGCATAATTTTTTCTCTAACGCAAATCTAAGTGCTTCATCAGTTGTTTTCAATGTCATCAAGTTTTGCTCTTAGCTCCTCAATGCTCACATCATCATTTAACTCAATCTTTACTTTCTTAGTTGTGTTATCGTTTATTTCAGAAGATGATAATTTTGGAACTGTATAGTTAAGTAGTTTTGAAACTGCATTTATATATGCTTCAGGATTTTGGTCAAATAATTTATCTAATGCCATTCTGATTTTAGTTGAATGACCTTCTAAAGCCCAAGTTAAAGCATTTCTGCTAATTTTTGTAGCAGTTACATTATTTTTCTCTCCCTTCTTCCTGCCTTCTGTATTTATTTTACCTCCATTTGGAAAGTATTTTTCAGCAGTATCTTTATAAGGGTTTATTTTGTTGAGGTTGCTCTCTCTAAGCTTATGTCTTTTATCTTCACTCATCTTATATTTTTTTTATTTTTTCTACTAGCTCATCAAGTAAAGCATCTAGTCCATCAATTTGTTCTAGTTTTTTTATTGCCCACTCTATACCACTTGTTCCTCCCCAAGCATCCCACATTATACCACCACAACCTTCATCATAAGGAACATCTTTGTGCTGTTGGTGTCTTTTGAATGAGGCCATTCTAGCAATAGTGCTTCTTGACAGCTTTTCTCTTTTTGCTAATTGATTAGCTCTTGTCCAACCAACATTAGTACCACAAGAACTACCATTTTCTTCTTTATATTTTAACGCCCTCTTTGCATTATTAGTTGCAGATTGAGGGTAGTCATTATAAGTTTCAGCCATTATAGTCTTTTTATAGAGTCAGCAATTTTATCTATATACTCATCTAGCTCATCATCAAGCATAGATGCAGTTAATTCATCGTACTCTCTTTCTAGTTCTTCAGCATCCACTTCTTCAGGAGTGTAAACAAACTTAATTACCATTTCTTTACCATCTTCTTCAATATGGATTATAACTTCTCCATTAGTATGAAGTTCCTCCATTTGCTCTTGAGTAAAGCTCATAGTATAATCAACATCTTCTTCGTGATTATATTTTTCTTTTTTTACTGCTTCTTCTAGGTATTCCCCCTGATTTGCTAATTGGCAATCTTCAAGAGTTTCGTACATACACTCTCCTGTTTCTCCCCATTTATATAATCCTTCTTCACATTCTTCGCAAGGCATAATTTCTTTTTTTTAATTTTTTATATTTTTATTTTATGATTGGTCGCAATCCCTATAAAGCATTAATGTTCCTGATAATATCTTTATAATTACAAAATTAGCTAATACCTCTGAATCAGTCTTTAATATAAAAGATGTATTCGCAAATAATAATTGGTCAATTTGAGATTGAGCTATATTTGTAGCTCTTAATGCTCTAAATTTAGTGTTTGCTAGTGCTACTATTTTATAAACATTAGAATAATCAATACAATTTCCTATTTCAGGTTGCCTCTCAGGTTCAGCTGCAGCCCAACCTCTCGTTCCTTCTCCACTAAGTATTATAGTTTGACAACCACATTTCCCATTAACCTCATAGGCTAAGTCTGCAGTTATTGCAGGAGCTGCATTAGATGTAATCATTTTTGGTGGATGGTAACCTGCCATATCTTTTTCTTTTTTACAAATAAAACAAAATATATTTCATTTCCTACGAAATTATTAGAAATTTTATTAACCTCTCTTTATTCATAACTTTATCTTTATCCTTTTCCTTATCTTTAAGAGTATTAAATACCCTTTAGATACCCTATTCATTTCCATTTAAAGCCTATTCATATTCGTGAATAGCCTATTCATAATTATGAACTAATAAATACTATTAATTATAATACTATTAAGATAAAAGATATAACACTTTATGAAATTGGATTTAATTCCATTTTGAAAATTTTTTTATAATTTTTTTTACTTCCAAAAGTTGCTTAATAATTAAATTATTTTCCTATACCTTTACTTCCTATAGAATATACTGTTGCTCATATCGCAACTAGCATATTTAATAACCTTCTTAATAAAATATACATTATGTTTAAATTCA
>Ga0181390_1000445_pt1 | contig 18817 bp, 16 predicted proteins | sample 13SPOviralmetaG_FD_130085 | JGI IMG/M metagenome (GOLD analysis project Ga0181390, IMG submission 130085) | Marine viral communities from the oligotrophic San Pedro Time Series (SPOT) site, San Pedro Channel, CA, USA - 13 SPOT_SRF_2010-07-21 | ecosystem: Environmental > Aquatic > Marine > Strait...
AACAATATAGGTGATTTGTCAATGATAGGAGACAGTAGATTCACTAATCATCAAATAAAGACAGCTATCGAAGGTGAGGTTCAGGTTTCTTTTGTAGGTTCAACTTCTGACGGAGGTGGCGGATTAGATGACGCTATCGGAGGAGATACATCTTCAGACCTAGCAGCAAGATGGAGTAACGTACCTACTGATGCAAATTACTATTTATGGCATTTTGGAACTAACGACTCAGGGGCTAACAATCTAACTAATACTATGAACACATTATCCCCCTTAATGAGTCAACTATTGACTTATGGAGGTAAAGTTGTTTATGTTAAACAAATCCCTAGGAGCGATTCTAACGAACAATTTTGCAGAGACTTAGATGATGCTATGATTGGAGCATTTGGAAGTCAATTTCACGCTGTAATAGACGCTAGGGCTACATTTGAAGCACTAGATGACCCTTTCAATACGCATTATTCAGACCACGTACACCTTAATGCAACTGGTAATGCTTTATTTGGTCAGTTATTAGGACAAAATCTAAACTAATGCCTACTCAATTAACTATAGTAACTACTTATTCAGGTACAAAATAAAAAGTAAAGTTTTTTTAATTATTTTTTATATTGCTGACCCTCTGTCTCTGTAAATTTAAAAGAAATTGTGTCTCACTCAATGAGTGTTTACGTAGTATCTGCTAGTCAGCGTGAGAAATTTACAAAGATAATTCACAGGCTATCGTAAAAGCGACAGTTATCTGTTCCAACTAACGTCCATCTTTATTAGGGTTTAGAAGTGTAGGAGGGGGTCTCCATATTAAAAACAACTTTTACTATGTTTTGTTTTTACCTTCTTACTGTTTTTAAATAAACTGCTATGCTTAAAGTAATACAAACCCTATTGACACTACCTCAACCAAGAGGAAACGAGATGATTCGCAGAGCAAGGGGTTACTATAAACTACCTAATAATTTAAAGGGTTGGATAAAATTACTTAAGTTAAGAATAAATGGCTAAGAAAACTAAGCACGTACATATTAACGTTACTTCTAACGTATCAGGAGTAAGTAAAAAAGCTACAGCATCATCTGACAAGCTAGGTGGCTCACTTAAAAAAACCAAAGGACAGGCTTCAGGAATGTCTGGAGCGTTTGGTGGATTAGGAGCTAAATTAAAGAACTTCGCTAAACACCCAGCCGTAGTAGCTGTTGCTGCTTTGGCTTTAATAGGTAAAGGTTTAATGGCTGCTATGCGTGTAGCTGAAGGCTTCTCCAAGTCAATGTCTAAACTATCTGCAATCTCTGGAGCTACTGGAGATGATTTAAAGGCTTTAAATGACAACGCTCAGGAATTAGGTAAGTCAACACAATTCACCGCAGCACAAGTGGCCGACGCTCAAACTGAGCTAGCTAAAATGGGTTTCACCACTACGGGAATACTTAACGCTACATCTGGAGCTCTTGACCTTGCTGTTGTTTCTGGTATAGAGATGGCTGAAGCTGCTGAGATTATGGCAGCAACAATGAACGGATTTGGTATGGCCACATCTGAAGCTGGAAGAATCACTGACATTATGGCTAAGTCATTCGTTACCAGTGGATTAGATGCTGAAAAATTTAGAGAGTCAATGAAGTTGATTGCTCCAGCAGCTAAAAATATGAAGGTTCCTATCGAGCAAGCTACTGCAGCTCTAGCTGTTTTGGCTGACAAAGGTTTGGCTGGCTCAATGGCTGGTACATCCCTAAGAAGGGTGTTGGCTGAGCTATCTGCTAAGACAGGTAAATCATTTAGGGAGTCTCTTGACATATACGCTGAGAGAATGGATAAGGTTTCATCTACATCTGGAAAAGCAGCTATAGCCACTGAAGCTGTTGGTGCTAGAGCTAAGGATGTTCTTATCGGTCTTATAGAGAATAGAAATAAGCTGGATGACCTTACATTGTCGTACGAGCAAGCTGGAGGAGCTGCTGGAGATATGGTTGACACTATGGAGGACAACCTATCAGGTGATAAGAAAAAGATGAAGTCAGCTCTTGAGGGGCTCGGTATTGCAGTTTCTAACGCTTTGGCATTAGAGAAGGCTATGCGGGGAGTTGTTCAGTTCTTAGCTAATGGATTTAACGCTGTTGGCAATTACTTTGTTACGCTAGGGAATAGATTTGAGATAGTTGGTAACTCATTTAAAATACTAGGCAAACAAGTTAATTTGTTCTTTCAAGGGTTCGGTCAAAAAGGAAACGAACTTATGGAGAAGATTGCTGACATTCCGATTATAGGTAAAGCAATTGACAAAGAAACTATAGCCAAAAATAAAGAAGCCTATAAGCAGACCATATCTGACTTAGAGACGGAACTAGATGGCCTTAAATCTAGACAGGGGGAGCTTAGGACTGCTATTGATTTGGTTTATAACCCAGTTGATGACCCAGCACTTGCTGAGGACTTTGCTCCTGCAACGGTTACTACAACTGGTGAATTCATTGAAGGTGAAGGTGAGGATGAGGGTTCTGATGATGCTAAAATACAAAGGCTAAAAGACTTCCTTACAAAGCAACGTCAGGCCGTTCAGGATTTTGAGGATGAGACTCATCTGCAGAAAATGAATAGACAGGTGGATAGGGCACTTGCTGAGGCTGAGGCCTTGGGAGCAAGCCAAGACCAGTTACTTGAATTAGAGTTGTCTTATTACGATAGGTTAGAAGCTGCTAGGCAAAAAGACGTTGATGCTGATAAGGCTGCTCAGCTAGAAAAGAACAGGGCTAAGGTTGATGCTATGCAAGAGAATCTAGATAATATGGCTAGAATTTTTGGTGAGGAAACTAGGCTTGGTAAGTTAGCTCTTATAGCTAAGAGTCAAATGGCTAGCATTGAGGAGAAGATAGACGGGAAGCTTACTATGGGTAAAATGGTGAAGGCTATGGCTGAGGGTGCTGTTGATTACGTTAAAGGTATTGGTAAGGCTGCTTCTGCAGCTCCGTTCCCTGCTAACGTTCCGTTAATAGCTGGACATATAGCAACTGCTTTGCCTTTGTTTATGCAGCTTAAGAAGGCCTTTAAGAGCTCCAAACAGTCAACAGGTGTGTCAGTGCCAGAAATCGGAGGAGGAGGAGGAGCTACTGCTGTGGCTGCGCCATCATTCAACGTAGTTGGCCAAGCTGATGCGGGCTCTCAAATGGTGGCAGACGCTATACAAGGCTCTAACAGTAAGCCAATTAAAGCTTTTGTTGTAAGTGGTGAGGTATCTAGTCAGCAGGAGCTAGAAAGAAAAGCAGGTTCTACCGCATCAATTGGTTAAGAAAATTGTTTTTAAATAAAGGAACTTATGAAACTATACGAACTACTTATTGATGAGGAACTTCAAACAATGGGTGTAGAAGCTATATCAATAGTCGAGAACCCTGCCATAGGTGTCGATTTTGTTGCGCTCGCAGAGGATACAACTCCAGTGCAATTAGCTGAAGTTAGTTCAGATAAGCGTCTACTTATGGGTGCTGCTTTAATTCCTGATAAACCTATCTACAGAAACCAAGACGGTGAGGAGTTTTATATATACTTTTCACAAGACACTGTTCGTAAAGCTGCTGAGATGTTTTTCAAAAACAGCAATCATCAAAATGCTACACTAGAGCATAAAGATAAACTAGCTGGTATGACGGTATATGAGTCTTGGATTGTTGAGGATACTCAATTCGATAAGAGTCGTAAATACGGTCTAGATATGCCTGTGGGCACTTGGATGGTTACAATGAAAGTTGATGATGAAGATGTCTGGAGCAAGTATGTAAAAGACAATAAAGTTTTCGGCTTCAGTATTGAAGGTCAATTTGCAAACGCATTAAGACGTGAAGTTGAACAGCCACTACCTGAATTGCTGTCAGACCAAAAGCTTGACAATGTGTTGGCTCAATTATCAGACATCGTAAGAGACCATTACGATGCAAAAAAAAAAGAGTATAGCTTAGAAACGTACAACGACTACCCTCAGTCAGCCAGCAACAATGCCAAGAGGGCTATAAACTATAAAAAGAAATATGGTTCTGAAGTCAAAGGAATGACTCAGACAGGCTGGACTAGAGCTGGACAGTTAGCACGCAGAGAAAAACTCTCACGTTCCACAATTGCTCGTATGGCCTCATTTAAGCGTCACCAAAAGAACGCTGTTATAAACCCTGAATATAAATCAACCCCTTGGAAAGATAACGGATACATAGCTTGGCTAGGTTGGGGCGGTGCTTCAGGAGTAGAATGGGCTATCCGAAAATTAAAATCAATAGATAAAAAATAACATTATGCCTATTAGAGAAATTACAGGAGTCAATGACGGCTCTCACTTGTTCCCAGATAACACGAACTCAAGCAACTTAAATAACAACTCAAGTTCTACTATACAAAATGATTCTACTGATTTTGCATCAGGCAGAACTATTACGGCTGAAGAAATTAAGACGCTTAGTCACTTTGAATATGACCCAGCTCAAGACCAGTTGATAGCTGACAGAGCTATTGAAACGACTCTTAACTCACTATTCTTAGGAGAACAACATAAGATGTCCTCTGGTTCTGAAAACATATTCTTTACCAACCTAACATCTGACATTAACTTTTTCCCTATGTGGGGAGGACTTAAAGACCAATCGGTCACAGCCAATCAAGGTGCATCTGGATTCATTCCACCTAGTGGACGTGTATTCTCTGATATGTTCAGTCTACCCTTAGGAGGTAATCCAGACCCAGCTACATCAATAGGCTATTCTGGAGACAATTACTTCGGGGTTAACATATCGGGGCTAGGTATTACTACGGTTGCTGCTGAGTCCATTGACATATCTACTAGACTAGAATACCGTATCGAGATAGCTGGAAAGAACGTATATAAGCAAACTTTGCCACGTAATAACCAACGCTCAAACGTAGGTGAGAATATATTTGCAGGAGATACTATTGAGTGGTTTTTCGACCATCCAGTGGACGTTAGGGCGGGCACTACTCTATACGCTGAGATTCAAAAGGTAAGAAACTCAGATGACACTGACTTGGGTATTTTTCAAGTTAGACAAGGTGACACTGTTGACCCAAACACTGGGCTTTACAGATATCAAGCGACTGTCCATAATAGACTCTTTGAAGATAAAGACCTTGAGTTAATATCACCATACTTGAAATATCAAGCTATGGACTTTGGACTTGACGCTACAGGCTCAACTATATTATTAAGAGATTTAAGCCTAGGTAGTGATAACTTGCTCGTTCCACACGCTGTGAACACGCTAGAAGCTGTAGCTAACGGAACTGCAATACAAATCAAAGTAAAGGGAGGGGCTAAGATTATAGTTGAATCACTACCAGTAAACGCTGTTAGTGTAGATGGCTCTTTCGTTAATTCAGTACTTAATCAAGCTGTTGTTCAATTAAACGCTATATTCACAAACACATCTGGGTTCATATCTCCAGATACATTCGTTAACTCATTTACCTTAAGTGGTAACGATTTGACTCTTGGACTTAATGACGGTGTTTCTTATACTGTTGATGTAACTACTTTGGGTGTAGATGAGAATAAATTTGTAGCATCTGGTTCGTTGAGCGGCTCAGACCTTATACTTACTATGGATGATGCGAGCACAGTCACTGTTGATGTTGCTGGCTTGTCTATTGATGAAGATACCACTGTTTCTAGCGGTGTTGTTAGCGGTACTGACATAATCCTAACTATGAGTGACGCATCAACTATCACTGTAGATGCTTCTACCTTAGGAAGTTCAGGAACGTCGGGAAATCCTGTTGTGAGTGGCTCTGTTGTTGGCACTGATTTAATTCTTGTGTTAAATGACGCTACAGAAATAACTATTGACGCATCCAATATGATAAACGGTTCTACTGGATTAGCTACGAGCTCTGGGTGGTTCATCTCTTACGGAACAAATGCAAACCAAGCGGTGGGTACATCAACTAACGACTCAACAGTATACGGTCAATTGCCTTTCTATTTCGGTGAGGCTTTAAATCAAGGTTCGGAATTTAAATGGAACTTCCAAAGTAATGGAGGCTCCAACCTACAAATCGGTATATGGGATGGAGCAGAGGTAGCTACAGCTTACAATGGCGGTTCTATAACCGATTCTAATTGGGGTACTGCATTTAAATATACGAGCGGTTTCACAGATGGTTCCAACAGCACACTACTGACAACAAATTCAGGTTCTAAGTATGTAGTATCAAATGGAGATGCTATGGGTATTAGATTTGGGAATGATGGTCATTTAACTTTGATTGACTATAGCGGAACTAATGAGGTGGCGGTAGCTAAGACTACAATAGCTCTATCTGTCACATCTTTTAACATACAAATGCACACTTGGGCAAATGGAGTTTTACCTAATGGGATTATAAACAACGTGGATTACATCTGGGATATAGTTCACGACTTCGCAAATACTGAAGCGGGTATTATTAATGGTATTTTAGACCACACCATAATAAAGAGCGCAATATCTATTGAGAAAGGTGAGAAGATTATGTTTATGTTGGATGAAGTTGGACAGGGGGATTACTTTGGCACTAACTACACGGGAGCGTCAAGCGGAGTATCTACAGCAGAGGAGCAACTAGATAATGAGTTTAAGTACGAAACAAACGAAGCTATAAGCTTTGAGTTTTCAGGGGTTTCTGACTGGAATGTTAACACTAACGCTACATATTACTTTAATAATGGAGCTGGTGTAGTAGGATATAGAAAAGGCGGAGCTGGACAAGCGCAAGGTATGTTCTCAATGAGGTTCAATGATGACGGCAAATTGACTATATTCTCTGAAGATAATAATGAGAAAATAGCAACGGCTAAAATCGACCCACAAGTAGGTAGCTCAGTACACTTACACTTCGGTGTCAGGGGTAATAGAGCTTACTACTCCATTCCTGTAATATCTAAACAAACTATAGGAGGTAGCTCACAACCAGACGCAACATTCACACCTACTGTTGCTGACCAAACAGTTACCGTTACTGAGGCCAACACTCTTAATTTTCAAATAGTATCTAGCGACAACATTGTTAATCAATTTGTTGAATCAGACGCTCCTAGCTGGATGACGTTAGACCAAAACTCAGGAATACTCTCAGGAACAGCCCCTGCTTACCTAGGTACTTCTGCAGACACTATAGTGGTGAACTGTAAGGCTGGTAATGCCGTAGGTGGAACTGTTGACTTCACTGTTACTGTGACTGTTAGTCAAGCAGCTTACACCAACAGTAAATCTCTATCCCTAAATGGTAGCAGCAGCTATCTTCAAGGTAATCCAACTGTTATGAACGCAATGGATAGGGGTTCTAACGGTGACGGAAACGAATGGACTGTGAGTATGTGGGTAAAGCCTAACAGCTCAACAGCTACTCAGACGTTAATGGTTTACGGTGCTGGAGATGATTACAATGGCGGCGCAATTACTTTAAAGCAGTCAGGTGGCTCTAGCTTAGTGCTAAACTACGGTACTGTGTACAATAATATAGTATTAATAGCAGCCAACTCATTTGTCGCTAACACTTGGCAACACGTAATGATTACATTTGACGGAGGCACTACAGGCAGTGACCCATTGCAAACAGGAGCCTATTATAGCAGATTTAATATATTTGTAGATGGTGTAAGTAAATTTAAGGTTGGAGTTTCTACTGGTAACGGCTATGATGGTGTTATTAGTGGGGCAAATCCAAGCGATAACATATATAGAATAGGTAGGGCTTCAAATGTTCATAACAACTACTATGGTGGAATAATCAATCAAGTAGCTATTTGGAACTCAGACCAAACGTCAAACATATCAACCGTATATAACTCAGGAGCTGTTCAAGACTTGAGTTTGTTAGCGTCAGCACCATCTCATTATTACGAGATAGAGGCCAGTGTCACAACGATAAGCGACACGTCTGGAAGCGCAAACTTGACAGGATATAATTTTGCAACGTCTGACCTAGTAAGTGACACCCCGTAATGTGTTGCGAGTGTCAAACCGTTGTTTTTAAATAAAGAGAAAGTGTACATAAAAGCAAAGTATCCAGTAGTCGGTAATGACTTTGTTGGGAGACAAGGTTACGATTCTACTTATGTAGACAAATCTCAACAAAACGAAACAACTGACAAGGTAACAGATAAACCTTACAAGTTTAAACAAATGAAGTATCCAACTATAGGGAATGAGTACGTGGGCTATCAAGGGTTTGGTAGCTTAAAAGGAGGTAACACTATAAGTAACATTTTGTCAAATATAACTGACAGAACCATAACAAAGGTGTCAACAGGATATATGTTTGGCGGTCAAAAGTTAAACGTGATAAACTACTCAGGTTCTATTGATACTATAGTTTTCACTAACGAAAGCCCAGAGTGGTTATCAGACCAGTCAGCGTCTATCATTGTAGAAATAAATGACGTTAGATTGATAGGTACGTTGGTGTGGGATTCCGCTTCAAGCGTATGGAATTTAACTTTCACAAATTGGAATAATTAAAAAAAATGGCAAATTTACAAGGTAAAAAAATCAGCAATACGTACGAAGGTCTTATAAAGACTGAGAACAACTCGGCAGTATCAGGTTCAACTATATTGACTGACGGAGCTGGAAACTCACTACAGATTACAGTAAACACTGACGGAACTCTAACAGCTCAAACTATTACAGCAGGCAACTTAAACGTGTCTAATTGGGATGAGGCCTACTCTTGGGGAGACCACTCGCTGTCTGGGTATGCTACAAGTTCAGACGTAGCTAATGCTGTTAATGACGTTATCAACGCAGCACCAACAGCTCTAGATACTTTGGATGAGCTTGCTGCAGCCTTAGGAGATGACGCTAATTTTGCCACTACAATAACAAATCTAATAACTGGAGTTTCTGACAGAGTTACTGTTCTAGAAAATGCAGGTTTCATCACAACAGATACTAACACACAGTTGTCTGACGCTGATATTGCAGCTCTTGGATATGTAAAAACAGATACTCAGCTAACTGATGCAGAGATTGCTGCCCTAGGTTATATAAAGACCGACACTAACACTCAGAGAACTGATGCGGAGATTGACGCACGTATAGCATTGAACCCTGAAGGTTTTATTACTTCTTACGTAGATACCAATACTCAGCTCACGGATGCTGAGATTGCCGCTATGGGTTACATTAAGACAGACACGAATACTCAGCTATCTGATTCTGATATTGCAGCAATGGGCTACATTAAAACGGATACTAACACTCAGAGAACCGACGCTGAGATTGATGCTAGGATTGCGCTTAACCCTGAAGGCTTCTTGACTTCAGAGACTGACAGTCAAACACTTACATTCACTACTGCTACTGGAGACCTTACAATTTCCAACGGTAACACGGTTAACATACCAGACAACAACACTCAATTGAGTGACGCTGATATTGCAGCCTTTGGTTATATCAAAACAGACACCAATACACAAAGAACTGACTCTGAAATTAACGCCCTGATTGACGCAAATACTAACAACTTCATATCTGACTACACGGTTACAGAAAGTGACGTTACTGCTCACGAGGGTGCTATTACGATAACGGAATCACAGATTAGCGACTTATCTCACTTCTCAGGCTCTTACAACGACTTAACTGATAAGCCAGCAGGTATAGTAGCTAGAAGTGATGAGGAGATTGAAGATGTTATTGGTGCTGCCATCTCAGGTAGTGGTGCTACATCTGTAGTCTACAATGATGCTGCAGGCACGATAGTAGTTAGTTCTACTGATACCAACACGCAATTAACAGATGCTGAGATTGCTGCATTTGGATATATCAAGACAGATACCAATACACAACTTAGTGACGCAGACATAACGGCTCTTGGATACATCAAGGTTGACACTAACACTCAACTTACTGATGGTGAAATTGCAGCCTTTGGTTATGTAAAAACTGACACTAACACACAACTAAGTGACAGTGATATTGCCGCTTTTGGTTACATTAAAACTGACACGAATACACAGCGTTCTGATGCAGAGATTCAAGCTATTATAGACGCTAACAGTGCTGGGTTTATAACTACATATGTGGATACTAACACCCAATTGAGTGATGCTGATATAGCTGCTATGGGGTATATTAAAACTGACACCAACACTCAGTTAAGTGATTCAGATATAGCTGCCTTAGGATATATTAAGACGGATACCAACACTCAACGTACTGACGCTGAAATAAACGCATTAATAACGACAGGAATATCAGGCCTTGCTACTGAGACTTATGTAGATAACGCTGTGAGCAATCTTGTTGATTCCGCTCCAAATACATTAGACACATTAAATGAGTTGGCTGATGCTTTGGGTGATGACCCTAACTTTGCCACTACAGTTTCAACTAACATAGGTAATGTATCTTCTAGAGTTACAACCTTAGAGAACGCTAACTACATATCTGACTACACGGTTACTCAAGGAGATGTAACAGCTCACGAAGGAGCGTTAACTATTACTGAGTCACAAATTAGTGATTTGTCTCACTTCTCAGGCTCTTATAATGATTTAACTGACAAACCTTCAGGGGTCAACCCTAGGACTGATGAGGAGATTGAAGATGTTGTTGGTTCTCTTGTTTCTGGAACAGGTGCGACTACAGTGACATACAATGACGCTGCTGGCACTTTGGTTATAAACTCAACAGATACCAATACGCAAAGAACAAATGCTGAGATAGATGCAAGGATAGCCTTGAATCCAGAAGGGTTCGTTACTACTGACACAAATACACAGCTTAGCGACTCTGACATAGCTGCCTTTGGATATATTAAAACGGACACAAACACTCAGCTTTCTGACTCCGATATCGCTGCTTTCGGATACATTAAGACGGACACTAACACGCAAAGAACAAATGCAGAGATAGATGCCAGAATAGCGTTAAACCCAGAGGGGTTTGTCACGACTGACACCAATACTCAGTTATCTGACTCAGACATATCTGCTTTCGGTTACATCAAGACAGATACAAATACGCAGTTGACTGACGCTCAGATTGCTGCTATGGGTTATATTAAAACCGATACAAACACTCAATTGTCTGACTCAGATATAGCTGCATTAGGTTATATTAAGACTGATACAAATACTCAAAGAACAAACGCAGAGATTGACGCTAGAATAGCATTGAACCCTGAAGGTTTTGTAAGCACAGATACAAACACACAGCTTTCTGATTCTGATATTGCTGCTTTCGGTTACATAAAAACTGACACGAATACACAAAGAACTGACACAGAAATTATAGATGTTATTGACGGTGAGGGGTTTGTTACTACCTCAGGAAACATTATAATAGGTACTGACTCAGACATCAACACTTCAGGAGCTACTGTAGTAGACCAGCTTAATATGACTGACGGTGTTATAACATCACACTCAACCAGAACTATGACAGCTTCAGACTTGAGTGCGCTTCCCACTTCTGGGGGTACTCTTACTGGTGGCTTAGAGGTTAACGCAACCTCGGAACTTCTTAAGCTTAATGACAGTTCATCAACAGGTAGTCCATTTGTTAGCTTTAATCAGAACTCAGTTAGAAGGTCTTTTATTCAACATAATGACACTAATGACACGTTAATATTAGCTAGTGAATATGGTAATATTGACTTCAAAACAGCTTCAAACGGCTCTGAATCTTCAAGAATGTTAATAGACAGTACTGGGAATGTAGGGATTAGCGAAACATCACCAGACACATTCCTTCACGTAACTAAGAACGCACTTAGCAAAAGTTGGACTGCCAACTCTAATACAATTGCTACATTTGAAAATTCAGCAGATGCTTACGTTAATATAGCGTCTGGAGGCTCAAATAAAGGAGAGCTTTGGTTCTCTGATGATGCGCACCAAGGACGTGGTAGATTGAGATATGACCACACAGGTGACACGATGGAGATATGGGCTGCGAATGGGCCAAAAGCTTACTTTTACAGCACTGGTAATGTGACAATCACAGGTAACCTAAGCGAAAACTCAGACATCAGTTTAAAGGAAAACGTAAGCACTATCGAAAATGCCTTGGACAAAGTTAACAGCTTGAGAGGTATAGAATACAATATGATTGCTGATGAAGATAAAACTAAAAAGATTGGTTTTATAGCTCAAGAGGTTGAGGAGGTTGTGCCAGAGTTGGTTTTTGATAATGGAGACATTAAATCTGTTGCGTATTCAAATACTGTAGCACTACTTGTTGAGTCCGTTAAGGAGCTTACAGATAAGGTCAATGATTTGCAGGGTCAGATAGATGCTATGCGTGCATAGTAATTTAAAAAGCCTTAAAATCTTGTTTTTAAATAAAGAGTTAAACCCTTAAAATTAAATATATGCCAAGCGCAAAAGAAACCCTAGACAAGATAGCTCAAGCAATAGGAATTGCTACAGCTACACCAGAAGTTGAGACGGTTGAGGAAACTGTTGAAACAATTGAAACACCCGAGGCCGTTGAGGTTGAGGAGACTGCAGAGGAAACAGTAGAAACTACTGAGGATAATGCAGATGAGAATACAGATGATGTCAAAGATGAAGCTCCTGAAGCTACACCTGAGGTTGAGACTGTTGAGAGTAACGACGAACCTGAAGCTGCTGCTGAAGATAAGTCAGATGATAGAGTTAAGGAATTAGAGGCGCAAATTAGCGACCTTAAAAAGATTCTTGAAGATTCTATCAATAGTGAAACAGAGGACGCTGTAGAAGCTCCTGAGTTACCTACAAAAGAAGATGAAGGACTTACACATAGTCCAGAAGCTGAGGTCGCTGTGAAGCGTACTAAGATAGGTGACAAGGGCGGTTCGATAATGTCCAATGTGTTTAAATACATAAATAATTAAATTTTAACTGCTAAATATATATAAAATGGCAACTACTACTTCAATTACTACAAGTTATGCTGGTGAAAAAGCTGCTGGATTTATCTCCGCCGCTCTTTTAAGTGCGCCTACTCTAGATAAGGGTGGAATCACTGTAAAGCCTAACGTAAAATTTAAGCAAGTAATGCAAAAGCTAGCTGTTGGTGATGTTATCGCTGATGCTTCTTGTGACTTTACTGCTACTTCATCTGTAACTTTAACTGAGCGTTATTTACAGCCTGAAGATTTCCAAGTTAACCTAGAGCTTTGTAAGAAAGATTTCGAATCTGACTGGCTAAGCATTGAGCAAGGTTTTTCTTCTTTTGATGAACTTCCTTCTTCTTTCGCATCTTTCCTAATCGGACACGTTGCTGCTAAGGTTGCTGCTAAAACTGAAACTAACATCTGGAACGGAGCTAACGCTAACGCTGGTGAATTTGACGGTCTTGTTGCACTTATGGGTGCTGACTCTGACGTTGTTGACGTAACTGAAACTGGAGCTACTACTGCTTCTAACATCATTGAGCGTTTAGGTAACGTAATTGACGCTGTACCTGCTACCATCTACGGAAACGAAGGTCTAGCTATCTATATTTCTCAAGCTGATGCACGTTCTTACGTAAGAGCACAAGCTGCTTTGGGTTATAAAGACCTTTACCACGTTGGGCAAACTGCTATGGACTTTGAAGGTGTTAAGCTTTTCGTTGCTAACGGTTTGAACTCTGGTCAAATGATTGCTGCTGAGAAGGACAATATGTTCTTTGGAACTGGCCTTCAGTCAGATATGAATGAGGTAAAGCTTATCGACTTAGCAGACATCGACGGAAGTCAGAATGTGAGAGTAATAATGCGCTTTTCCGCAGGCGTAAATTACGCTATCGGTTCTGAAATCGTTTTAAGTGTTGCTAGCTAATAGCTACTAAAAAAAATGGAGGGTGATTAACTTTGCCCTCCTATTATACTAATTAAATAAATTGTTTAAAAATGAGTTGTAATATTTCACTAGGACGTTTAGAAGGTTGTAAAGACCAAGTTGGTGGCTTAAACGCTATCTACTTCCTAAACTTCGATGACGCTACATACACAATCGATTCTTCCACTGAGGAGGCTTCAGTTGTTGAAACTACTCCAAACGCATACAAGTATGACTTGAGAGGAACTTCTACTTTTGAACAATCTTTGACTTCTAGCCGTGAGAACGGTACTACTTTTGTTGAGCAAACTCTAACAGTTAGCTTGAAAAAACAAGACAGTACTACTCACAAGGAAGTTAAGTTATTAGCTTACGGTCGCCCTAAGGTTCTTATAGAGGACAATAACGGCAACTTGTTCGTAATGGGTCACGAGTATGGCGCAGAAATGAACGCTACAGTTTCAACTGGAGCTGCTATGGGAGACAAGTCAGGTTACGAATTAACATTCGTTGCATCTGAAAAGCAATTAGCACCTATCAGTGCTGACGCTATCTCTGCGTACAACGTTACACTTGGGTCGTAATAACAAAAGATTGTTATATTTTATAAAGAGCTCTACTTCGGTAGGGCTTTTTTTCTTTACAATAGCACTACACCGCAACAAACAGCAAAACAAAACAGGTTGTATATTGTTTTTAAATAAAGGTAAAACATTATGTTATATTACTCAGAATCAACAGATACAACATTCTACGTCAACACTAAAATTGATGGAGGTCTTGATGTTGATATCAAGGTAAGGCAAGAAGGTAATGAAGCCTACGACTTAGAAGCGACCACAGGACTTAATGACGGTGGCTACTATCAATCAATTACTCTGTTAGCAGACACTATTGAGGACAACCTAACAGCAAACACTACTTACGATTTTCTCATCTATTCAGGTGATATTCTAGTGTACACTGATAAACTAGGATACAAACTAACAGGAGGTGACATTGAATATGTTTCACCTGCACAAACAAATAACGACTTTACAATACTATAATTATGAACTTAAACTTTGTTAACTTATCAGGCTATGAGATGCCTAAGGCCATTGAGGACAAGCGTAAGGAGTGGGTTGCTTATGGAGATGATAACGACTACTATTCGTTTCTTATAGACTCTTATTTACAGTCAGCTACTAACAATGCTGCTATACGTTCAATATCAGATAACATCTACGGAGAAGGTATATGTATTGACGGGATGGAAAAAGATAGTCCAGAGGTGAAAGAACTTCGTAAGTTTATATCTCACAGAGACCTTAAAAAGATTATTCTTGAGCGTAAGATGTTAGGCCAAGCTGCTATACAGGTTATCTACTCTAAGGGTGGTAACGACAGGAAAGTAGTTAAGGTTAAGCACTTTCCTATACATACACTGAGACCTGAAAAGATGGACGCTGAAGGAGTTATCTCTGCTTATTATTATCACCCTAACTGGGCTGAAAAGAAGCGTACAGATAGCTTGAAACGTATTCCTACATTTGGTAATTCTACTGAAAAAATTGAGCTTTATATACTTAAGCCTTATGTGTCTGGATACGATTACTTTTCTCCTGTAGATTACTCTGGAGCTTTACCTTATGCTGAGCTTGAAAACGAAATCTCAGACTACTTACTTAATGAGACAAAGAACTCATTCAGTGGTACTAAGGTTATTAACTTCAACAATGGTGTGCCTGACTTAGAATCTAGAGATGCAATCACTAGAGATGTTAAAGGCAAACTTACAGGCTCAAGAGGTCAGAAAGTTATTGTTGCATTTAACGAGAATAAAGAATCTGCTACTACTGTTGAGGATATATCTTTGAATGACGCACCAGCTCATTATGAGTATCTTGCTACAGAAGCTATGCATAAGATTCTAGTAGGTCACAGAGTCACATCTCCTATGCTATTAGGTATAAAGGACAACGGTAATGGATTAGCTTCTAACGCTGATGAGATTAAGACTGCTAGTCAACTATTTAATTCCACGGTTATTGCTAACTACCAAGAGGAGCTTATCGACTGTCTGAGCGAGATTATGGAGCTCAATGGAGACGTTCCCGAGATGTACTTTATAACTTCACAGCCTATTGAGTTCACTGAGGATAACCAAGAGGAAGATACTTACGAAGATAAGGAAGCTCCAGTAGCAAAAGAAGATGCTGAGAAGGAAGATGACACTAAGCTATCTGCTGACTACCAACTATCTGTTGACCCTAAGTTCATTCAGGATGCTCTAGAATTATATAACGAATCAAAAGATGTGTAAAACTGTAAACGGTTTAGCTGATATATTCCTATACTTAGACAAGGTAGGTGAGGATATCGACTCAAATGAGTGGCACTTAGCAGACGCTAGGATTGACTTAAATGAGGCGGAGGATGAAGATATTGAAGCTATGCTAAACAGTACACTTGATGTGGCTTTATCTATTGCAGATACTAGACGCAAAGACAGTGTTCAGGATACTAAGTTTATTAAGGTTCGTTATCGTTACGCTAAGGGCTCTAGAAAGCACGGAAAAAAAGGTGCTAAGTCTAGAGACTTTTGTAGAATGATGCACAGAACAAAAAAAGTATTCCGTAAGGAGGATATCCTTAAAATGCAGAAAGACGGTGTGAACTCAACTATGGGGCACAACAAACAGCCTTATTCCATTTGGTTACATAAAGGAGGGGTTAACTGTTACGACACGTGGGAGCGTGTTATATATATTAAAAAGACTAAGAGAGACGGTAATCCATACGGAGGAGATGCTTTGAGAGGTACTTACAAAACAACAGTAGGGAAGGCCAAAAAACAAGGCTTTGACCCTAAAAGAAATAAATACAAAAATAACAAGCGTGTGGCTGAGGCTCAGATAGATAGAGCTGACAAAGGACATCACCCTTCATATTCTAAAAAGAAATAAAATGGCAAAAGCATTATTCATATCAAAGAACGACCTAGTTAAGCAGACACCACTGTCAGCTAATATAGACTTCGATAAGGTGTCACACTTTATTCAGATAGCTCAGGACATTCACGTACACCAACTGCTAGGCTCTAAGCTGTACGATAGGCTACAGGCTGACGTAATTGGAGGCACACTTTCTGGAGATTATTCTACACTTGTTTACGACTACATTAAGCCAACTTTGGTACAATACTCATTTATGGAGTACCTACCATTCAGTCAGTACACAATATCTAATAAGGGTGTATTTAAGCACACTTCAGAGAACGCTGCACTACCTACTGACAAGGAGGTTGATGGTATGCGTGACGCTGCCAGAGATACAGCTCAATACTACGCTAAGAGATTGGTTGACTATTTACGACACAATGACAATCTATATTTAGAATATAACACCAATACTGAGGATGATGTTAGACCTGCAAAGGACATAACTTTCGGAGGCTGGAATATATAAGTTATGAAAGACCACGAGCAAGACTTCAGGATTACAAGACTTGAACAGGAAGTTGATTTCTTTCGTAAAACTACGGAGCAGTCACTTGTTGAGAATGGTAAGAAAATGGATAGAGTAATTAGTGTACTAGAGAATGATGACTCAATAGGTAAGATAGGCTTAGTTAAGAAGGTTAATGAGCTAGAAAACAGATTGGTGTCTCTAAGGAATTTTATAAGAGCCTACAAGTTAGCAATAGCTATGTTAGCTGGTTTATTTACAGCTATAGGTTCTGCGGTTACTTATTACATAAATTGGCTAAAAGGATGAGATTAAGTAAAAACTTTACTAAGAGGGAATTCAAGAGCAAAGACGGACATCCTATGCCTAATGATGTCTTATCCAATATAAAGGAACTAGCGTCTAATCTACAGGTGCTTAGAGACTTCTTAGGAGAGCCTATACGTATTAATAGTGCTTACAGGTCTCCAGCTCACAATAAGGCTATAGGAGGTGTTAAAAACAGCCAACACGTTTTGGGTAGGGCTGCGGACATAAAGGTTAGAGATATAGAGACTAAGGATTTATACTTAATTATAGAGTCTTTAATAATAGACGGTAAGATGAAAGACGGAGGACTAGGGTTGTATGATACATTTGTGCACTACGACATAAGAGGTTCAAAGGCACGTTGGGATTATAGAAAATAATATTATGGATAACTACAAAGATAGAAACGGCACTACTAGAGTAGGTGACTTTTTAAGAAAACTTAATAAAGGTAAAGCCCTTGAGGTTGTTGGTAACTTAGTTTCTGGAGATATCAAAGGAGCTATCGATACTATTACTGGGGATGACAGTATGTCAGCCGAGGAGAGAGAGCACGCTCTTAAGGTTATGCAGTTAGATATTGAGGAGATGCAGTCAGTCACGAGACGCTGGGAATCAGACAATTATGCTGATAGCTTCCTTACTAAAAATGTTAGGCCATTAAGTTTAGTGTTTCTTACCATAGCAACTGTGATACTTATTTATATAGACAGCTTTAATCTATCAATAGAAGTACCTTCAGAATGGATAGAGCTTCTTAAATCTCTATTGTTAGGTATATATATAGCTTATTTTGGCTCACGTGGTATAGAGAAGTATCGGAATATCAAATAAACATAGCTCAGGCCTGACAGGGTAACGTAGAAAACTTCTCAGGTTTTTACTACACTTTTACTAAACATCACTTTTACTAAGCTTAACTTCTTTTGTATTAAACACTTTTACTAAGCAATACTTTTACTGTAGTAAGCTAGAAGTATTATGTTTTTTATTATTTGGCAAAGTTAGTGTTTTTTTTTGACATATGCAAGTTACAACGCTTATTTATATTGTTTTTAAATAAAGACCCTTATTAACGTTTTTTTATGCCTGTTCACATTAGGGGGTTTTAGTGGACAGGCTTTTTTCTTTTATGGCACGAAAAGTTAAATTATCGACACTCAAGAACAAACTGGATAAGATATTCAGTGAGTACATACGTCGTAGGGATGTGGATGACCATACTGGTTTCGGTAAGTGCATTGACTGTGGCCGTGAGACTCCATTCGCTGA
>Ga0181390_1000447_pt1 | contig 18793 bp, 26 predicted proteins | sample 13SPOviralmetaG_FD_130085 | JGI IMG/M metagenome (GOLD analysis project Ga0181390, IMG submission 130085) | Marine viral communities from the oligotrophic San Pedro Time Series (SPOT) site, San Pedro Channel, CA, USA - 13 SPOT_SRF_2010-07-21 | ecosystem: Environmental > Aquatic > Marine > Strait...
TACGCAAAATGTCGCCTACAGCGGTCAAATTAGCGCCTGAACCCCATGCTCCACGTGACCAAGTACCTGCACCCCAACCCGTTCCGGCGACAGTCGTGTTCAAACCGGATTGAATTTGGTAAGTACCTACAATAGAACTACCACCATTACCTGTATCGGAACCATCAGCTACAACAAGTGTAGGGCTGTAAGAACCGTTTATTGTAATGTCGTTAAGTGAAGCAACTTCTCTGGCCAAAACTTCGTAGGAACTAGAGTTTACTATCCTAGAAATTTGATATTCTTGGTTAAGAACGGCGGCTGTTACGTTACCGCCAAGTGTTACCGCGCCACTAAAGGTAACAAAATCGTTTTCTTTAGCACCGTGGTTTACGTCAGTTACTGTTAAAGTAGATGATCCGTTAGCCGCGGCAAACGTTACGTCACCCGCAGCAGTCGTCGAACGAATAGGGGTAATGTCGTTATAACCACCACCCTCGTTAATGTAGTATTTTAGATGCGTTCCGACACCCAAATAGCTTGCGCCATCTAGTGCAACGAATGGTTTTAATGCCCGGCAAGTGCCTAAAAAGCTCTTACCTGAATATTTTTCCCACCCGCCTATCTTTTCGGGGGTGCCGAAACGAAACCTTACTTTGTCACAGTCAAACCAACCGCCCTCGTTTGTATACGAAGTGGTCTCTCTGTTTACTCCGGGCCTAAACTGTAACTTTTGTAAGGGCATATCATCCGTCTATTTCTTGTGCCTCATCAACCTCTTGGAGAGATTGCGCCAGCATATTGGCAAATGCTTCACGACCAACACTAAGTTGATCCATATTGAATTGGGCGGAGCCCATTTTTCGTTCGAGGTCAGCAAGATGATTTACCATCGTCTGCTGTTGTTCAGTCATTTCTTCTACAAAGTATTCTTTGTCGTTAACTGTGATTGGGGTCTTTTTGTCTTTTCCCATCATAAGTCTCCTTATTTTTAAGTTTAAATTACCACGGCAGCGGTTCTGGTTGAGGTGTAACTGGCGGTTGTTTTTCCGCTTCTATTAAACCTTCAACAGTTGCTTCCGTGCTTGTTGTACCGCCTATGCTGTCCCAAACCCAAGCCAAAACTTGCGCTTCAGTCAAATTTGCATAAGGGGTAAACTCGTCACCCTGAACATCCTCAAACGAGGTAATTCCGACTTGCGTTGCCGTGTAAGTGTCTTCAACCCCAACACATTGCCATTGCACATTGATAACAAAGTCTGGTTGAGGTGTTTGTAGTACGGACATGTTTGTTACTGTCCACGTATAAGTTATAGCCATTTTTTTCTCCTTTAATCTTTAGGGTAAGTGTCTTTTACCGTTTGTATATCAGCCTTCCACGCATCAAGACCCTCATGAAAGATTTTATCTAACTGGTCTTCAATACTGGGATAAGCCATCGCTCTCTTGTCTGAGTATAGTTGAGACGCCACTACTTGACCGTAAGTTTTTTCTTTGTAAGAGACGATACCTTCTGCATCCGTAACTTGATCTCCTTTAAGGTCAAAATCGTTCGGTACTTGACACTTTTTACTAAATTGTGCTTCTGCATCCGTGTCTTGAACTTTAGACCGCATGTGGAGAGTTCCGTCATCTTTAAAATATAAATACATCTATTATTCTCCTATGTGTCTAACCGGACCCATGAAGTCCACGAATTGTTGTAGCTACGAAGGTAAGTTATTGTGGACGCCAGTTGAGTGGCAATTTGAGTCACAACATTACTGCCGTTGCCGTACACAAGGACTGAAAAGTAACTGTTGTTCGGTGCGTTAGTAGCGTTGTTGTCAACCCTGAACAGCCCCGGAAATAAAAGGGTATCGTAATCAACTGAACTGGGCCAAGTCTGCCCTACAGAAAACATTGAAGCGTTCGCTACGGTCCTAAGAATAAAGCCGCTCTGCAAGCGCAAACTTACGTCGCCATCACCATCAGATAAGATAATTTGCTTGCTACCCGTTCTAATGTCTAAGCCGCCACTATTGCCTTGGAATGAACCAATAATTGTGTTTTTAGCACCTGTCGTGATCTGTTTCCCCGACGCATACCCTAAAAACGTATTTTCCTGTCCGGTGTTTATTTCTTGTCCGGCATAAGCGCCGACATAAGTACCATAACTACCCGCGTTGGTGTTGCCACTTATACCTTCCGCTGCTTGGTTGCCAATCGCGGTAATTAGTAGTCCTGTATTATAGCCTCCCGCCTGCTGACCCATGTGAACATTTCTGTCTCCAGAACCCGCTTGATTTGCCGCGTTACCGACGGCGACGTTGTAACTGCCGCCATTGTTGTAGTACATGGTATCGTTACCGACGGCGACGTTGCCCGTACCTGCTTGGTTAGAAAATAAGGCTCTATGTCCGAGGGCGGTGTTGATACCTGAAGTGTTACTGTAGCCCGCTGAGTAGCCTACAAATAATTGGTTGTCACCTGTTGCATTTCGACCCGCCTGAGTACCAACTGCCACTGAATTAGCAGTGGCTCCGAGTCGTAACGCGGACGATCCGATGGCGACGTTGTAATTCTGAGTGCTGACCGCAGATAACGCGTCTACCCCCATGGCAATATTCTGAGTCCCGCTCGTCATACCCTGCATGGTGGTACGACCGATGGCAATGTTGAAATCGCCAGTAGTAGTCGAACCTTCCATAGCCTGTTTACCAATAGCGACAGAGTTTGCAGCAGTCGTAGAAGTGGCCCCGGCGTAGTAACCTAAAAAGACGTTGCCATCCTCGGAGTTGCTGTAGCCCGCGTAATATCCTAAAAGCGCATTGTAGTCACCCGCTAGGGAAAGTCTCCCTGCAAATGAGCCTACCGCCGCGTTGTAACTTCCGGTCGTAATATTCTCAAGAGTTTCGCCGCCGACGGCAGTATTGTAAGTACCGGTTTCTAAGTCTTGAAGCACTCTAAAACCAAAGGCGTGGTTACGCCCAGATGTCTGGTTTTTAAGGGCATCATTACCGACAGCAGTTGATTCTTCAGGAGTTACATCGCTTTTAAGCGCGTTATGCCCTACCGCTACGATGTTTGAATGGGCAACGTTGTTCCACAATGCAAAGCCACCGATAGCAACGTTGTTGCCACCCGTTTGGTTATAACGCATTGCATAGGTGCCAGAGGCAACGTTGTTATCCCCGGTAGTATTTGAAAACAGACTCCACATGCCTGTTCCAGTGTTGTTAGACCCGGACGTTACGCTGTATAAACTCGCATAACCTAATCCCGAATTTGATACACCAGACACTGCGGTGCCTTGACCCGATTCTGACCCCACAAAAGTGTTGTACGTTCCCGAAGTAACATTTACTCCCGCCATTTGCCCCACAAGCGTATTGTACCCTCCGGTTACGTTCTGGCCGGCGGTATAACCAACTGCGGTGTTGTTGTTTCCAGCGTTAGAACTTAAAGAAGAGTAACCAACTGCGGTGTTGTTGTTTCCGTCATCAGTACCATCTCCTGAGAAAGCACCGTAAAAGCTGTTGTTAGTACCTGTTACATTAGCGTTTCCGGCAATATAACCAACTGCGGTGTTGTAACTTGTGGTTACACTAGCAAAATCTTGGTTTGATAAAGCACCCCAACCTATCGCTACTCCTCGCGCACCTTTTTCGTCAGCTTGAAGTGCGCTATACCCGATGGCTACGTTACGGCCCCCTTCGTTTTGGGTTTCTAATGCGTAGTTACCAACTGCCGTATTAAAGTTTGTGTTAGCGTTAGAGTACGCCGCTCGGTATCCCAACGCTACTAGGTTAGACCCTCCTGTTGAGTTCCTACCTGCTTCATAACCAACTACAGTTACAGGCGAACCAGATGTTACGCTATACCCCGCGCTATAACCTAACGCCGTGTTACTACCTGCGGTGGATTGCTCAAGCGCGTTACGACCAATGCCGACTATGCCTGCCCCCGTGCTATTAGTACGAACAGCATTAGTACCAATAGCTATGTTGTCAGAAGCCGTGTTTGAAAAAAGAGCATCTAACCCAATCCCAACATTGTAATTTCCGCTTACGTTGGCATATCCGGTTTGATAGCCCAAGTACGCGTTACCTGTATGCGCTTGTCCTAAATTACCTGATTTTAGTCCAATGGCTACGTTACCCGCCCCGGAGGTCGTAGCTTGAAGTGCAAGGCCACCAACGGCTACGTTGTTACTGCCCGACGTGTTCGCCGCTAGAGTCGAACGACCAATGGCAACGGCATCTGACCCTGTAAACACCGCCGTACTCATCGAATCTCGACCAATGGCGACTGCGTTTGAACCACTTGTCAATGAGGTAGCCGCACTATCGCCAATGGCTATATTGCCAGCCCCGGAAGTGATGCCGTCCAGAGCAGTGTTACCCAAGGCTACGTTGTCTGTACCCGTAGGATAGTTACCATCCAGCTTAATTGAGCCGCCATCGACTGACAGATTTCCTGTAATCGTAGTGCTACCAAAAGTGTTACTGTTGCCGGAAATAGTTATACTGCCCGACATAGTTGCCGAGGTGCCTGAAATAGCACTGGTGAAGGTAGTTCCACCTAAACTATTAGAATTACTTGTGCTTGTAATAGCCGCAGAAGAAGTAAGACCATCCACTACAGCAACCCCGGTCACGTCAATACCGGTATTTTCTGTTGTAAGTTTCTGAATCCCGTTAAAATATAGTTTTACAGCACCATCGGTAGTCGCAAGTAATTTGTTTTCCGTAAAGTCATCGTTCATAAGAGCGATGTTATTAGAACCACCAAGGTATAAATCACCCGTTCCCGCCTCTGAAATAAAACTGTGCGTACCTGAATGATATATCTGCAAATCATTTGCGTTCCCGAACATAACTTTCGCGGAATCAGCTAGATTTACTTGAGAAAAGTAACCTTGTGCCCTGCTTGTTGCACCAATGGTCGTACCGTCAATCGTACCACCGCCTATGTCTACGGAGTTAGATATAAAGTTGGTAATCGTAAAGTTGCCGGTACTGTTGGCAATCGTAGCCGCAGCCGTACCGTCATTTGCAGAAATGCTGCCTGTTTCAATATCAGTGGCGTTAACTACATCGTCTTTAAGTAAAACGCTGTCAATTGTGACCCCGCTGCCCGCAGAGGTTTCGTTAATAGTGTTAGTCTTGAGCGCCTGACCCGCAGTAACCTCTGGGTTGGTCGATCCAGAAGTGGCTCCATTAGCCAGAACTTCGGCCCATGTATCGACCGTGCCGACCTGTGAATCGACATACGCTTTAATAGATTGCTGCGTAGCAAGCTTTGTGGCGCTATTAGACGCCATGTTGTCTTCGTCTTTAATGCCAGTAACAGTCGCGCCGTCACCTGCAATGTTTAAACTTGTATTAGCAACAACCGCTGTACCTGTTACTGCTGCCGCTGTAGAACCACCAATAACAGAGTTATCAATAGTACCGCCGTTAATATCGGCAGTAGTAGCGGTTAAAGTAGGTGTGGTGATTTCAGTAGCACGTAATTTGGTGAAAACGTCAGTAACAGTAGCGGCACTTGCGCCGCCACCATCAAACTTAACTACCATATCTACGCCAGCCGGTATTTCTAAGTCCCGACCAGAATTATATGTGCCTTGGAAAAGTAAAATAGACCGGCTACTTGCCAGACTATTTCTTACAAAAACTATTTTTTCAGCGTCATTTGGGACTAACTGAACGTATACAGAACCCCCAAGATCGCCTGAACTGTAAAATTCAATCCACTTGTTGCGCCCATCAGAGGTCGCACCGTTAGTGATATTTAAAGCATTTGGTGATCCGGATGAACCCGCGCTAGTGAGCGTAACCCGCTCTGCGCCATTGATCGCTTGATCCAGAATATCGAAATTGACGTTTGTAGTATCACCCCATGTACCCGACTGCTCACCAGTGGCCGGTTTTTCAATACCGAGGTTAACTGTATAGGTACTTGGCATCTATTTTATCCTCACGCTGCTATTTGCGTCCAATTTGCGCTCTGGGTTGGTTCTTCCTCCGACCATGACGGCGACTGGTTAACATCTATCTCACTATAACCCGGATTTTGATCCGGGACAATGTTAGAGTATACCAGTACGTTTCCGACACCACCTGTTGCGCTGACTCCTATTACATTTATTACAGCATCACTTTCTACTGTGACACTTCCGACTTGACCTGTTCCACTCACACCACCGACGTTAATTGTCTGACCAGTTCTTACTGAAACTGATCCAGTGGTGCCTGTCGCAGACAAGCCTGTTACCGGTACATTGGCTTCGCCATCTACAGTGGCGTCGCCTACCTGACCAGTAGCTTGAAGACCTGTTGGGAAAACATTGGCTTTTGCAACAATCGTTACTGAACCAACGGACCCTGTGGCCTCAAGTCCTGTGACGGGTACAATTGCGCCAGCTTCGACGCTTACGGAGCCTACGACCCCTGTTCCCGACACACCCGTAACGTTTACGTTTGCATCTGCGGTGACCGATACGGAGCCTACTGCTCCAGTTCCGGCCAATCCGTTGACGGGTACATTCGCGTCAGCAGTTATACTGACCGAACCGACCTGCCCTGTTCCCGCTACACCTGTAACGTTAACATTGGCATCTGCCGTTGTAGTGACACTGCCTACTTGGCCAGTACCAGCTACCCCTGTTACAGATACGTTGGCTGCTGCGTTTATTGTTACGCTGCCAACACTACCTGTTGCTTGTAGTCCTGTAACCGGAACGTTGGCTTCCGCCACAACCGTTACTGAACCTACAGAACCCGCAGCTTGTGGTAGCCCACTCTGGGACCACGGGCCTGCGCCCCAACCTGAACGGCCCCAGCCGCCTATTGGGACGATTACGTCAGCCATTACGCTATCCGTATAATCGCGTTACTTGCATCAGCAGTTGGAAAAACAATCGTAAAATCACCTGCGGTGGATGTTTTGTCCGCGCCGAAATCCAAAACTACAACGCTCGGATTGGTTACCGAAAGTGACGTAGTATTGGGAGTAGTATTATATATCAATGCCCCACGTGCCGTAATTGTTGCATTTGAGAACGTTTCGTCTTGAAAGTCCGTCAGTGCCGTAGTTCCGGATGAAGTAGGATCGACGTTAGTCAAAGCTCCGCCACCCGCAGTGTAACCTGTTCCACTTACTTCGTTACTGGTAGTGTACGCAGTAGTCGTAGCATCGAAAGAGGCGCTGTTGGTGTAAAGAGCAATTTTAAAAGTATCTCCCGAAGAGAGATCAAAGTCGTGGACACCGTACAATAGCTCTTTCTTGAACGATGTACACATGAAGTTTCCGCTGAAAGCCATGGTTACAGTCTCCTAATTAGTTCCGCAAGTTCTTGATTACCAGAATCAATAATTGCGTTGTACACGGTTGTTCTATCACTTTTAATCGCTTCACGCATGTAAAATTCTAAAACTTTTACAATGTGTTGACGAAAGGCGTGTGCTTGTGCCTGTATTGCAGGGTTTGCAGAATCACTAATAGATATTATTTTATTAGCGCATCTCTCTGCAATTTCCTCTGGTGTGAATCCCCGGTTCTGGGTGGTGTGTACTTCCACCTTGAAGTCAGGGTTCATATCTAGTTCTAATGCTGGGAAGCTCATTGTTTCGGCCTCACTAACATACCAGTGCGATAATCATCGGTTACTTCTTTGTTTTCACCCAACATTTTCATGCCGGTCATCGCTTCTGTAAATCTTTTTTCATACGCAGCCATTATATCCTGTTCACCCTTCATATAGATATATGCTTCAATTAAGCTGCCATAAAGCATGGCCATCTGCGCGTTTTCGCTTAACCAAGTTGTACCACTTCCCGCTCCAGCCGTTAAACTAGCCGGTCTATAGAAGTAATGTAACTCCACAGCCCTTGCTGCATCGGGAGTAGGACCGATAATAAAATTATCAACGTCAAATACCGCGTAAAACCGCGGATTACCCGTCGTTGCGGGGTTTGGGTTAAAGGATTGTACAAAATCAGTGTCCTTAAACTCTAAAAACGTCTTGTCGCTGTTAGCATCTACAAAAGAAAGCGAAAACGGGGCTAAAAAGTCACTAGGACAAGCCAAATACTGGTTTGCCTGCGTCATATTGCCGCTGACGTTCTTGCGAAACAGGCTCAACTGCACGTTTTTGAGTATTCTTTCCTCCGCCTGACGTATAAACACAGGCAAATTGTTTACAAAAGACGTTTCATCGTTCTCTGCGTAGTCTTGTATCGCTGTTTTTAACTGATCGTATGTAAAACTCATGGTGTCACCACCGATACGGTGCCCACGGCACCTTGTAAAGCGTCAGTTATATCAAGTTCCGAAGGCATTTCTGCTGTTCCCGCTGTACTCCAGTTACCATTACCTAAGTAAACAATCCCGTTTGTAGTAACAATAAGAAAAGCACTGGTAGGGTTAGGAGAGTCTGGTCTAGCGCCTTGTAAGGCCTGCGGATCAGATACAGTTCTAAAAGGACCAAGTTGTGGCTGCTTTGGTTCGTACTCATCTGGACCCACAAGCAATCCGTTCCACTCTTTTTTCATCACCTTGTAGGGGTATCTGAAACCAGAGCGGTCTGAAATAGCGTATGCGTTTTTACCCGATGCGTACTTTGCCATCAGCCCGTCCTATAGTATTCATATCTAGGGACAACGTTAAATGAAGACCTATCACGATCCTCGGTTGCGGCCCTATCAAATTCTTCTTCATACATGGCTTTGAGCATTTGAACCCTATTAGGAGCCCGCTTCAACGCAATGTAATAAGCCAGTCCTGCTGCCAAACACGGGTAGAACCTAAAAGGTAGGTCCATTGTGTTGGTGTAAACGTCCGCATCGTCCATACGAGTAAGTGCATCGTAATAAATAACGTCCGTACTGTTCTGTGGAACAGGCCAAATTTTAAGGTTTGGAGTGATCTGACGGTCTAAGAAGAACTGATTAGGCCTACTTTGTGTCGTTTTCGTCGGAATTGTCAGATATTCATCCCGGCTTAAACGCTCTAAAGCATAATCTGTGCCGTCTCTGCGAATGATTACAGACAATACGTCAATAATATCGCCACTCAGGTTGTATTCTCCAGTGCCTTGCACAAGAGTTAAAGAACGCTGTTTAATGGTCCACTGGTTTAACCCACGGTTAGCCCAGTCGGCCAGCAATAGATTTAACGAACGCTTTGCCGTCTTCAGGTCGTAACCAGTACGCACCTCAAGGCCGCATCGCTCAAACGCTTCTTCAACGTATTCAGCAACGTCCAGTTCAAAATCTTTGCTATTAGAAACAGTCATTATTTCTTCTTCTTAACCATTCCACCGCTGCGCATCTTCTTTACCATGCCGCCGCCGCGCATTTTCTTAACCATTCCACCTGCTCTCATTTTTTTAGCCGGTGCTTTTTTCTTACGTGGTTTCATCGCCATTTTTCAGTCTCCTGTATAATTGCTCTCGCTTGTCAAATATCTCACAAGCGTTGTATTCGCCATCATAACTATCATAATATCCCTTTTTGTCCAACTTGTCTGCTGCTTCTTGTAGCTTGGACAATCGTTGTACGAATATCATGCTGTATTCTGTGTCAGTTACTGCCTCTATAGCAGTAGCTTCGGCAGCTTCGGTTATCTCATCGTCAGGGTGAAACCCCATTAACCAGATGTCTTTATCAATAAACGTACCCGCAGCAATAAATTCATTGAGCGCGTAAAAGTAATCGTGGAACGCTTCAGGGTCTTTATCGTTAGCTAGGTCTACAATAATCACTAAATCAAAATTATCGTCGAACTGGGATATACAAGAATATAAGGTTTGATAAGAGTCATCATACTTAAATAAGATGGCAACTTTGTCGTCCATCCAAGCTTTACGAGCATACGGACACGGGGGTAAATCGTTGTAAAACGAACTAGGCTTTTCCAACGCTTCTGTAGACCATTGTAGGATTTCTTCTACAATAGCTTTTTCTACAGGTTGGTTGTAAAAGGCTAAGTTCATGATTGTGTCACCGATCCCTTTGTTCGTTTACGTCGGTTGTTCATGACTTTGCCGCAACCTCTAGCTATGGCTGTACCAGCTTGTGATTTTCCATTAAATGGTCGTTTAGGTTTGGTAGAAATTACTCCACCGTCGCCTTTCTTTACCACTTTGGCGGCTTTGGTGTTTGAAACAACTTGCTTTCCTTTAGAGCCTTCGCGCTTTTTCTTACGAGCCGTCGAAGCCCTTTCAGACTTGCTAAGACTATTAGCTTTAGATCGAGGTAAGCACCTGTCAGGATTTTTTTTATTTTTTGAAGTACCGCATTTACCTGCGATATTACCTTGGCTGTCAATTCTGACCCAATCTTCATCGACCCAATCCTTCAACTTGCCCATTATTTCTTTTTTCCCTTACTTTTTTTCGCATAGTTAGGGTCTTTGCAGTATTTAGAAGCGGCCATGTTGGCATACGCACTAGGATAAGTGTCGAAAGTACGCTCGGCCCAAGCTTTTCCTTTGGGACATATTTTGCTTCCTTTGCTTTTAGAGGAAGCTTTTTTAGATTTTTTAGAATACGCCATGCGGTCACCCTAAAAATTTCTGCACAAAAGGTGCGATTATAATCAAGACCGCCAGTGCCCAAAGCTTTACGTCCAATGCCGATAAGGCGCTCTTATGTTCAGCTAAACGCTCTTCTATTCTCTGATACCTGAGATTGCACTCAGCCTCATGTTTTTCGAGTTTAGCTAATACTTCTTTCACTTCCATGTACTCATCACCACGCTTTACAAGACCAGTATCTGGCACTAAATTTATCTTTGGCCGTGTCACAGGAATGTCGTGCGCGGAAACTTTTACGGTTTTTAGGTTGGTCTTTTTTAATAGACATCTTAGGGTCCCCGAATCTAACAAGTTTAATCTCAGAGCCCTTTTTAGCCAAAACGGCACTCTTTTTCTTTGCACCGGGCGTTCTTTTTGGTTTGTTGTAACCTGCAAAGGTTTCTCCCCGGTACTTAATTCTCCCTGATGGAGTTCGAGTGACGTTTTTTGTAGTAGCCATGCTAACCCTCAGTTGAAAAACACCGTTACGTTGGTGACGTTGGTTAGAACAGCGAAACACCCGTCAGAAAACAACATTCCTTCATCGGGTAAGTACACGTTATCGTCAGTGTTATCGGCAAAAGCCAAGGTTAACTGAGTGGCACCATTAGCATCGTTGTTTTTTAATACCAAAGTGGGGCTAGACCCCGCTTGGTAATGGATAGCCTTAACGCGAGTCCGGCCTGCAAAAACAGAACCAGAAGCTGTCAAAAAGGTGGCCTTTACATCAGACGCCATGATTTACCTCTCTAGCTGTGAAACACCGTTACAGAGGTACAAGCCGTAAACACAGATATGTATATATCGCTTACTCTAATACCCTCATCCGGAATGTTCACAGAATGTGTATCTGAAGCGTCCAAGTCCATGTCTAGCACGGTTGTACCACCGTTACCGTCAGTAAAAGTGATGCGAGGCGATCCAGTAGTTGTTTTAACCTGAACCTGACGAATACGCGCAGGTCCAACACCGGCAGAGCCGGTGGCGGTTAATCTTTTTGATCTTACATCAGAACCAGCCATGCAAACCCCCTTTAAACGAGGTTAGCGTTTTGCTGATAAAGAACCGTTACTCGAATTTCACCAGCGTTTGTTGCGCCAGTAGTTGTCCAAGTGATTCTTTTGTCTGCGGTTCCTATGTCTGCCCAAGCCAATGCACCACCTGCTTCGGTAGTTGGATATTTACGTCCAGCACCAGAGGCTACAGTGATTGAAAAAGCGTTAACAAACGTAGCGTTACCGCCCACAGTATCACCAACACTAAATACCGCAGTAGCGTTGCCCATTGCTGTAGGACAATCAATTACGCAATCAATGATTTGTGAATTTGCTGGAATAACGACGTTAGTAACGTTAGCCGCAGAAGCACCACCTGCTAAAGAGCCGGTAGTAAACGATTGCGCCATTACGACTTGACCAGTGTTTTTAATGTTTGAACCAAGGGACGTACCCGTGGTTTCTTTGATGGTTCCGGCTTTAATTGGTCCGGAAAAAGTTGTAGTACCCATATGTATCTCCTGTCGTGGGTTATGTCAGACGCACCATGCGGCTGTCAGGGATACTGTCAGGATACAATAAGACTAAACAAAAAGAAAGGGGCAACTTGCGTTACCCCTTCCGAGTCTACAGGGAGAAGTCAATATGAAATCGACAACTCCTTTATAGCACAGTTTACGCTCCGGGTGTACCGAAAACAGAACGCCAATCAGATACGCCAAAACTGTAACGCTCACGCGCTTTAAAACGCATGTTACCGGTATCGAAGTCACCTTCCATTGCCGTTTTAATAGGCGAACGGTTGAAGAACTTGAAGCCGTTAGGCGCGTCAGTTTTGATGAAGTATGCGTCTGAGTCAGTCAGGAAGTGGTTAACCACTGCTCCGTCAGGAATCATACCCATGTTCTTCATTGCATTGTTGTCGTTGTCAGCAGTGCCCGAACGCAAGTTAGAGTTCAGAACTCTTTCTGCGATGAACTGAAGCTCTTTTGGAATTACAAGCTTCATACCACGTACCGCGATTTTCAAACCACGCTCATCGGTCATACCAGCAATCTCAATCAGCATTTGCTCAAGCGAAGTTTCGTTGAGGTCAGCCGCTGTGGCGAGAAGGTTGCTCTGGTTACCAGATAAACTTGGGTGAGCCGTAGAACATAGTGCTGCACCATCACCAATTGCAGAAGCACCCGCCGTGAACGCATTGTTCAGGATAGCGGCAGCTTTGATCTGCTTGGTTTGAGCCATTGAACGAGCCAATGCCTTGGTGTAACGCGACGCTAGTCGGTCATACAAGTTATCTTCAATAGCTTCCTCAGTGATTGAGAACGCTAAAGCGATGGTTTCGTGAGTGTAACGAGCGGTATATGTCTCTTGTGCATCGTCAAAGTTGATGGCAGTGCCTTCACCTTTAACTGGTGCAGTTGAGAAACCACCAAGCATTACTTCCTCTTCAAAGGCTCTGTCCGAAGACTCTTCCTCAAAGATTTCGCCATGCTCGTTCTCGTAACGGTTATATTCCAATCCAAATAGTGCATTTAGACCGGGTTCTAGCTCTTTCGCTAGTTGGGCTCTAGAAATAGCCATTGTTTAGCCCTCCTTAAATGCCCGTTGTAGACGCAGTAGTCTGCGAATCAAAACGGCTACTTGGTGAATTGAAATGAGCGTTTAATCGTACAATCAAAGGAATACCGGCAGCAGCATAATCGCTGTTACCCGCGTCATCCATAATACCAACTATACGAAGCGGAAGCGTCGCAGTAGTATTGATTGTTGAAACACCCAAGGCGGATGTGGAATTACCGTTGTCGGTAGATCCCGTTCTTGCAGAAGTACCCAAAGACGCATTCGCGAAGACGGCGGCTTGAGCAGTTGCTTTGTCTGTCAAAGAAGCGTCAGACGCTACTTGGAACAGTTGGTTTGGATTGTCTGCAACAAACGCTTTCACAGGATGATTTGTGTCAACGCTTACTGCACCCGATCCGGGCCAGTAGTTAATAAAAACCGGTTTCTTTGAAACCGAATCGACGTACTCCACCCCCATCAGGACACCTAACGCTTGCGTAGTACCACCATTGGTAGCACCTGCTTGGTCAATAGTTCCTGCGGCCAGAGGGACGCAGATAGCATATTGAAAAATAGCGTTAGTGTTATTGGATGCGATTTCGTACTGAGTTACCCCAGTAGAATTAGCCGCAGAGCCAGTAAGCCCGATAGGACGAAGACCATAGGCAGTATTTTGATTTGCCATTTTTAGTTTCTCCTAATAAGGGCAGTCCATTATCTTTTTGGACCACCGAAGGTTACACGAGATTGACGATCAGCATTGCTGATCTTCATAGTTGAGTGTGCATTCTCGCGCATCATATCGTGATCTACCGCTTCCATTTGGTCCTGACTACGTTTATTAAAGTAATCAGTCCTCTCGGCTACAGTTTCTAACGGTATTCTGGCAAGAAGCAGTCCGCCTACTCCAAAGACACCTTGATATTTACCTGATTCGACAACGGGCGATTCAAAGTCAGGGTACTCGTCCTTACGGACCAATTCCCAACCTTCACGCATTTTCGCACTGATGTTCTTTGTATCATCAAATCCTCGCGTTTCGGCGCGAATCCAACGATGCTTAAAGCCATCAGGGGCAGGTGGTGCATCTAACATTGACGGTGGAGCCCAAGGCTTACGAAGCGCCTTCTTCTCCCGAGTTTCGTTTGCGCGAGCAGTACGTTTGATGGTAGTACCCATTTCATTATTTTGGTCAGTCATCTCTTTTACTCCTTCACGTATTTCGCATATTCTTCAAGCGGCACACCCAGTTTCTTCGCTATCGCGACTTGGCTAGGGGTGAGTCTAACCTTTTTCCCACTGCGCCCAGATGAATTTCTTGAGGCTCCTACAACCGTCTGAGCGGGTCGTCTGTTAGAAGCCGTAGCACCCGTATTAAACTTAGAACTAATACGGTTGTCTAACTCAGTATAGTAGTCATCGCTCTGGGGGTCAAATCCTTCTTCTTCCACCAATTTTTTGTGGATACCAAAGGCAGCATAAGTCATTGCTTCGTCAGAGCCGAACCAGCTATTTTTTAAGGCCCATTGCTCTGCTTTAGGGTCAGGTCTTTTAGGCTGTTGAGCAGGCATAGGTTGACGAACCTGCTGCTGTGCTGCGGCTTGAGCTTGTTGTTGAGCCCTCGCAGATTGTGCTTTTGCTTGCGCTGCACGATCAGCTTGAATGGCTAAACCAGTCAACGCTCGTTGTGCTTCTACGGTTGCTTGACTATCACCAATCTCTATCGCTCTAGCTAAAGCCGATTCGGCTTGCTGCATTTGCGTAGATACACGATTGGAATATTCAGACACGTAATTAGTGTCCAAAGTTTGCATCCGTTGTTTAATTTGTTGCGATTCGTTCTGTACACCTTGAGCGTAACGTATAGCTTCTTGCTCACGTCTCTCGGCTTCTCGCATCTTTTTAGTAAGCCTATCAATCCTCTTTTGTGTAGAGGTTTCAGCTTTTTGGAACTGATCGTCATCACTCGACGACCGCCCGTTATCATTTGAAAGGTCTTCAGAAACTTCTACTTCAGTTTCTTGTGAATCCCCCAAGTCTAGTTCGACTTGTTCTTTTTCGGCATCAGCCATAATTATCTCTCCTTACGTTAATTGGTGAATATCTTCAGGATCAAGAATGGTAGATAAGATTTCGTCATCGTTAAGAATACGAACCTCACCACCGTCTATTTGAAACCTAGAACCAGCGTAACGGGCAAACATTACCCATTGCTTTTCTTCGCACCACGCACCCGTAGGAAACTTGTCTTTATCTTTGTAAGCCAAAGGACCTACTTTTAAGACGTAACCAACTTGTGTTGATACTTGGTTTTTCTCTACAGTATCAGTTGGCAAGAAAATACCGCCTGCGGTTTTGCCTTTGCCTTGATACGGAAGAATTAAGATGCGCCACCCGGTAGGGCTCGGCATTCTATCCAGAAGTGTTTTACCAATCATCTCAGGATTGAGACGAGGCTTTTCAGTATATGCGTCAGCTAAATTAGGGGTCGTGCCCTTCTTTTCTGGCGCTGGTTTGATTGGTTCTGACGGACCCGATTCGCTTTCTATTTGAAAAGCAGCATTGGGTGCGGCAGACAAATCTATTTTAGATTTAGTCATTAGATCGCTCCTGTTTATCTAGCAGGCTCTTGAGTTCCTGTTCCACGTGATTTAGACATTCCAGATTGCCCATAAGCTCACGATATTGCTCCATAGACTTAACATTACCATATATCATTAAGTCTACTATACCTTGGCGTCTTTCTCTCAAGATTCTAAAAACCGCCTCGGCCAAATAAATGTCTTCCATTTACCCCTCGCATAATATCAAACAATGTCTGATATTATCGTAGCACAGTATGTATAGGATGTGCTAGGACAAACTGTTACTTTATGCGATTATCTCGAAGTGAGGTACGTCTATAAAAGGCCTACGTCCTTGGCTTCTACGCAAGTCAATGTAGGCATTCATGGCCTCTTCTGCCGTGCCTTCATAACTACGAATGTCACCTTCGGACCACGCGGCACCCCACTTTATTGAGATACCAACTTCTATTGCTGCTTTTCTAAAAGCATCACAAATGTCATCGTAAACATTTATTTCCCAAACCACGTCTGATCCATCATAGGCAACCACGTCTACTGCGTGACAAAACCCGTCCTCTTGGACCAAGTGTTTTGATTTCATTGTTTGTGATCGACCAGAAGCTACAAGTCGAGCCTGCTCCTCTGGGTCACGTACCCCGTAAGTTACACCAAAGTCTACGCTTGTGTAGCCGATAGCCAACTTAACCACTTCTTGTAATTTAGGGTGAACACCGTCCAGTTTACCTAGACTGCGTTGTGATAACTTAAAACTCATTTTGCTACGCCTTTCGTCTTCTCGAATGACCTGAGTCCGCCTAGACCCAACATTCCCATTAACACCGGCATCATTACCGACATGTCTGCTTGTGGGACTGTTATGCCAAAACCTGCGGCGATTGGCGAGATTAAAAAATTTACGGCTAAACCAAGAACACAAACATGTCCGCATAAGGGTCTCCAAGATGATTGGAAAAAGTTTCCTTTAGCGTCGGCGGTATTTAGCGCAATCTGCGCAAGGGCAATCTCTTGCCCATGTTTTTCTGCCATGGTCCCAATCTCATGGGCCAGCTTTGCTTTCTGATCTTTATCCTCAATGAATTTATCGAGTAGGCCTGTAACAGGCCCTATTAATTGTTGTAACATTTTTAACCACCCCCAGCTAACGAACCCAGTCCTTGTTGTGATTCGGGTCGTCTAAATGGATTAGCTGATACGGGCATTGTCGGCGTTACGCCTGTCAAACCAAACGAACTAGCTGAACGAACATCCGGTGCAACATACGGAGTAGTAACATCAATAGGGTCACTAGCGTCACCGGTATCATCACCTACACCTAAGTCGCCAACAGGGTCTACTGGATCGACGGTATAGCTACCACCGTCTGTTCCAGTGCCTCCGGTGGAACCGCCCATAAAGCCACCGGGGAAGCTGCCGCCAATACCGGTTAAATCTAAACCACTATAATCGAAACCATCAGGGTACATTTCGTAGAAATTGTTAAGACCTGCTAACGTTTCTGGCGTCATGCCATCAATATTGACCCCATCTGGAATGAAGGGATAAGGGTTGTCCGTATCATTTACGGTCGGGTTATAAGGGTCACCACCTTGGTTTCCTTGATTACCCATGTTGTTACCGGGACCGTTGCCCATTCCGGGACCGCCTTGTGGTCCACCGAAGGTAAAGTCTGGTTCAAACCCGTTGGCATCAAACCCATCTCCAAGGTTAAGGTTTAATCCGGACAGATCAAGATTGCTAAAATCTAAACCGGGGTCAACCGCAAACTCTGGGGTAAGGGTAGTGCCGAACGCCTCATCTACAGCGCCTTGTGGGGGGTTAAAGGCTGGTTCGACATAATTCCCGTTTTCATCATATAAAGGCAATTGCATTACATTTTCTACAGGATCAAATCCGAGTTCTGACCTAGTTGGTGAAAAGCCACCACCTTCTGGGCCATAACCACCGGGACCAAGCCCGCCAGTAACGCCCGCAAATGGATCAAACGCCGGTTCCCCGCCCCTTGTATCAGGCAAAGGTTCTCCACGAGTACCTCCCCCTAAATTTGGATCGCTATATAAAGAGGGGTCTACGCCGCCCGTCATATTGCCAAATCCGCCTATGTCGATACCACTTAAATCTAAGCTGCCGAGATCAAAAGTGCTGCCGTCAGGCAACCGTATAGCATTTGTGGTATCTGCGGTATTTCCAAGATAATCACCTTGTCCAACCGTCTCGGCCATTGTTTCAATGCCTGTAGGCTCGCTTATATCGACCGTTTGACCGGGCGGAACCTGACCGGGACCATCCCTAGGTTCAACATAGTTAGAACCCATTTGTTCTCTGGGACTCATGGGCGATACACCACGTGTACCGCCAAAACCGGGTTCAACACCTCTACCTAATTCAGGATCACTGTACAAAGACGGATCAACCGTAGGTGTTACAGGTGGTGGAACAACCGCTTCTGGTTTCACAACCGGTGGCGCAACAGGTTCTGCTTGTACAACCGGAGGGGGTACTTGCACAGGTGGTGGAACAACCGCTTCTGGAGGTGCTTCGGGCAAACTTCCAATACCACTTCTTGGTCCGCCTCGCATACCGTCCATGGCCAAAGGCTCTTCAAACTCATCTACAAAAGTAGGTGGTGGGACCTGAACAGGCGGGGGTGGAGGTGCTACTGCTGCCGGAGGAGGCGGAGCAGGTTGCATAACCGGTGGAGGTACTTGTACGGGCGGCGCTACAGGAGGTGCCGGTGGCGCAGCCGGAATATTAAATTCTTGTTGTATCTGTGCAAGAATCTCTGGATCAATTTGAGGTATAGCCGGAGGCACTTGTGGTTGCACAGGTGGTGGTGGCGGTGGTGGAGCAACCGCTGCCGGAGGTGGTGGTGGAGCAACCGGCGCAGGAATTGGCGCAGGTGGTGGCTCTTTAACCTGTACCGGAGGTAATGGTTCCGGCATAAATTCTTGAGGTGGAGGCACTTGCACAGGAGGCGGTGCTTTCGGTGGTTCTTCAATTCTAGGTGGTGCTACTTGTAACGGTGGTGGTGGCGGTGGAGCAACCTCTTTGACCGGTGCCGGTGCCGGTGCTGGTGCTGGTTTGACCGGGGCAGGGGCAGGAGCAGGAATA
>Ga0181390_1000450_pt1 | contig 18753 bp, 14 predicted proteins | sample 13SPOviralmetaG_FD_130085 | JGI IMG/M metagenome (GOLD analysis project Ga0181390, IMG submission 130085) | Marine viral communities from the oligotrophic San Pedro Time Series (SPOT) site, San Pedro Channel, CA, USA - 13 SPOT_SRF_2010-07-21 | ecosystem: Environmental > Aquatic > Marine > Strait...
ATAATTCTCCATCAATTTCACATATACAATCACAAGTACCGGCTACTTTAAGTTCTTCACTAAATAAATGTACCTCAGTTTCAATTAATGTTGGTTTATGTGTTTCCTAAAAGTCAACAAAACGTAAAAACATTTGCCATACATTAGGATCCATTTTAGGATATCCTTCAGATTTAAGGTAGGTTAATTCTTTACCTTCAAAATATTTTTCTATCATTTCCTGTACCTTAGTACCTTCCTCAGCTGCTTTTTTAACAATCCAATCTGCACTATATCCTACTTTTTTAAGCCATTCTTGAAAATGTTTACCCTTAGGGTAAGAATTCAAAACATATGTAATAGAAGGGTAATATTCACCATTTCTTCTATAATACCTTGAATCGGGTAAGGTTATTTGTTTATGGTCATCTGAAATTTCTAATATTCTATTGTATGATTTTTTGATCATATAGCTAGTTTCTGCTCCATTAAATTATAATAGGTAAGTGGAACCGTTTTTTGTATAAGTTTTGTGAAATTTTTAAAACCCATTTCACTTGGATCCTTATCTTGTAAATCTACAAGATAGACTTCTTTACCTTCTGCCATTAGTTTTTCACAGAATTTTAAAGCTTGTTTAATTGCATCCCTATCTAACGCAATATAAATTTTATCTACTAAAGAAGTAACTATTTTTTTCATTAAGCTACTTTGTATGTTTTTTCCTAATAAAGGTATTGCATTTCTTTTTATAGCAATAGCATCAAATAAACCTTCACATAAAACTATAGGAATATTCCAGTTAATTAAATGTTCGTTAGGAATTATATCTCTACTTGCCGAAGGATTTCTATATTTTATGTATGGTTCTTTTTCAAATGAACGGGCTGTAAAATAGTTTAGTTGGCCTTCTTTATTATATGTTGGAATTATGATCATATTATTATATAACCCACTTTTACAATAACCTATATTATACTTTATTATATCGTATTTACTTATATTTCTACTTTTTAAGTACGCTCTCGCGTGTCTAGCAGAGATATCGTTTAAATCACCGGTAGATAGGCTAATAAATTCATTAGGTAATGATACACTACTAACAACTTGAGTTTCTTTAATTGATTTTGAAGTTTTTACTAAAGATTTAAGTTCACCATACTTATTTGAATCTACTTTTATTTGTTTAAATAAACTATATATAGTAGTACCCCTAACATCACATGCCCAACAATGCCAAGGATTTTTTCCCTCACGATTTTCTGTTAGGTTAACTTCTAATTTTGGTTTGTGGTGATGGCAAAAAGGACAATGATAGGCATAATTATTTCGAGCAGTTGATTTGCCCGAACCCAACACAGAGTTCACTAATGTAACCAATAACTGATTTACCATATGGTATAATATACGAAACTATATTTTATCTGACACGAAATCTTCAAATTTAATGTCTTCTAAATCTCTAGTGAAAAATTTGCCTAAAATATTATCATTAAAAAATTCATTTGGTTTTTCTAATACTTGATATATCATTTGATATTTAATTTCAAAATAAGTTAATGATTTTTTATTTGGACACATTTTTAAAATAGTACGTTCAAATTCATCTTTTTTACCCTCAAGTAATAATTGTTTAATGTCTTTTTGAGAACCATAATAATTCATCCAGTCTGATTCTTTAACTATTAATCTATATGAAGGGCGGCGACCCACTACTCCTTGTAGTTTTTCTAATTCTCTCTTTCCAATTTTTTGTTTCTTATTATGAAATAAAACTTTTTTTCCAATGTATGCCTTTTTAGAAGGCTTATGGGTAACAATATAAACAAAACCGAATGTATTTTCTGGAAATTGAGTAATATCCCCTATTTTATGTGTTTTATAGGTCCAACTCATGATGTTTGATTTAATATAAATATTAATTTTCTCTTCGTTCTTCAGGACTATAATATTTTATCCTGTCATGCCATATAGGAGATGCTAATAAAACCGCAGCTTTTATATTACCTTTCTTTTGTTCTTGAAATACATATGACATCCAAGTTTGTTCATAAGGATGAGCCCATTTGGTATCTATAAATACTTTTTTATTACCTTTTTTAGACATAATCATAGGCCAATTTGTATAAGTTACTTCTCCATCTACATAAGCAACCCCATCTAAATTATTAATCACATTAAATTTTGTTTTAGGAGCATTAGGATCAATTCCACTTATGGGAAGTTTATCATATTCAGGCCAAAACTTAGTTCTTATATCTTGTGGAACATTATACCAGCTAGTTTGAATATTATTATCCCAATACACTTCAGTAAAAGACATTTTAAGATAATCAAAATTTTCTTTTAGCATAATTTTGTGTAAAATTTGATATAAATTTGGTATATATTTTCTTAAACCATTTCTACAAAATTTTCCTTTTTCTTCTAAAGGATTAGATGTCATATCATCTTCAAAAAAGAAATAATAATCGGCATCTGTTGTATCAAAATGTTCTGCCGCTGCTTGTCTACCACCGCAAATTCCTTTATTTCCTTCTAAACTAATATACTCAAAATTATATTCTTTAGCTATTTTTTGATTTTTAATTTTAGCAGTTTCATTTGTAGAATTATCTAAAAGTACTAGGTGAGGTTTTTCTAACCACTCTGGTACTTTTTTCATGGAGTTAATAGTATGAGTAAGTTGTTCTGGGAAGTTAAATGTAAGTATGTATAAGTTGGTTTTAATCTTATCTAATTTATGTTGAGGAACTATAGTAGAAATTTTTTGTAGCTCCTTAGGTATATTTTCTAATTTAACATTATTCTTAATAAGAGCCTCTGTAAATTTTACTACTAGGCCATTACTATCCAACATAAATCTTTTATATATATGAGGTTCTTTTACTGCCATTATAGCAAATATGCTTTCTTCTGTTCCCATGTAATTTGCTCCTAAACTTTCAGATAATAAAGAATAATAAGTTCCATTAGCTTCATGGATTGTTTCTTTATGACCCCCAAATAATCCTCCTCTACAAACATATTCTACTTCCCCTCCAGCAAATTGTTTCATAGCATCATATTTAAAACCATGGATTTCATCTAAAGTTTTGTAAGGGTAACTTAGAAATAAAAAAGGATCTGTATGGTTAACAATGTTATCTAAACATTTATTTTCTCCTAAATGGGTAAAAGGAACAGTATTAGTTAAACCTGCATCTACCCAATAAAAATATTCTGTATTGAAGTTATTGAAAATAGAAGCATCATGTAATAAAAACATTTTAGATTGAACTATAGGATTATAATATTCTAAAGTAGCTTGAGGGCTAGTTTTTAACCAACCTCCTTCACCTGTTTGATCTAACCATTTAGAACTATTTCTTATTTCTTGGGTTTTATCCCAATGGGGGGCATAATAGTTATTTTTAATATCTTCTAGTTCTAATATTTTTACAAAAGTATTTTCTTGAGATCTGTGTTTCCATACTATTTCTTCTAATTCTTTAGGAAGGAATAATATCATATTAGATTTAATTTGCAAAAATTCTATAAACCTAGGAAGGTAATGAGATTTAAAATCTCTTCCTGTTCTGTTTATATCCCATAACCCCGAAACTATTGTATAATTAGTAGCCATTATCAATGTATTTATATAAGTTTAAATTTGAGTTTGTAATATGGGTTTTTGCTGCGTTTTCATCTGATCTAAATACATTACAACCTTCTAATTGTTCATGATTAGTATGCCTAAGTACAGGAAAAGTAGTAACACCTCCTCTTTCTTGCCATTCTTTTAATGAATTAAATATGGGATCGGATTTGTGAAAAGTTGTTAATCTATCTCTTTTTTTATAAGAAAAATAAGCAGCTAATAATAAATCATCTTCCCATGTAAAGTTTTCTTTAGTAAAGCTTAAAAAATCATCTTCAAAATATCTTCTTTTATATGAAACTGATTTGTAATGTTGTAAAATGTCTACTTTATCATTTTTACTATTAGAAGTATAATAATAATCTCTAATGTCTTTAAAATAATTACTTTTAGAACGTAAACCATCATAACCTACAACAGATTCGGGATAAATAGATTGGTTTAAGATTTGTTCTTTAACCAAGTCTTTATGATATACTAAGTCATCATCTACAACAATAATAATATCTTCAGGATTTGATAAACGTTGGATTGTAGGGATTAATTTTGTTGAAGGTCCTAAGTCTTCTAAATCTTTAAATATTTTAAATTTAGGGTTACTATCAGATAATTTTGTAATCCATTCAGGAATAATATATTTTTCTCCTGTAAGTTTAAGTTTGGAAGGAATGTTTAAATGTATTTCATAATTTTCATAAGATTGATTAATCAGTGAGTATAAATTACTTTTTATTCCTTCTTCAAAATTTTCATCACTATTTAATCTAGTAGGTATTGTAGTTAAGGTTACTATTACTTTATTCATTATTTTATTTTTAGTTATATAACCATTGTTGGTTTTTTTGTTTATAAAATTGTTTTAATAATTCTTTATTTTCTTCTATAAAATATTTTTTACTTATATTATTAGTTTTAAAAATTGTTGGCCAATTCCAAAATCTGTCTTCGGGATAAGTATTAATTTTAAATGATTTTTTAAGAATAGCATTATTAGGGTATACTTTTATATTTAATAAGGTATGTATTATAGCTTGTATTCCTTCACTTTGAATTTTCCAATTACTATGTTTTCCTAATTTATATAGCTTTTTATTTTTATTATTTAAAACTTCATAAACTATATCATTGTATAATTTTAAAAAATCCTTAATTTTATTTTTATTTTTAAAACAATACATAAAAAAATTTCCATCATTACTATTTAAATTAAAATTAGAATAAGGAAAATTTAATTTTTTAGAAATTATATCTAATTCACTTTTTAAACTATTAAAATTAAAATGGTGGTTTCCTATAACAAAATCATGATCATATTTATTTAAAAAACTTAAAATATTATTATATTGGTTTTGGTCTGTTGTGCATATAACATCACAGTTTAAAAAAATAATTGAATCATAATCTTTAATGTTTTTTTCTAATAATGAAAATCTAAATAAACTGGGGATGCAAAAATTATTATTTAAAATAAAATTAGCATATTCACTTTCATTGTTTGTTTTTAAGGGAGTTGGTTCTAATTTTATAGACCATGGGGTGTTTTTTCTAATTGTATTTATATCTTTAACTTTAATATTAGGGTAAGAAGTAAATATATTAAATTGATCTAAATTATCCGTTAATATTAAATTGTCATATAGCAAATAACTATTTATATTATGTGTTATATTGGATATTAACCTATTACGAAAAGTAGGACCCATACACGTGTGGACTAATAATATCTTATTATTCATATTTTACAAATATAGTTTGGCGACCCCATAATATTTTAATATAACCTTTTTCTATAAGATAAGGAGTTAATATTTTATCTTTACCCGCACTTTCTGTATCAAAATCTGTATCATCTATTGATACTATGTGGTTTAAAGAAAGTTTATCCTCTGCAGCTTTAAATGCTTCTAGGTGGTTTTCAGCATAATTTTCTGTTCCTTTATCCCACCCATCTAAATAAAGTAAATCTATTTTTTTATTAAAGTTTTTTAAAAAATTTATTCCATCTTCTGGAATATGAATATGAAGGTTAGAAGGGATAGGTTCTTTAATATGGTGTTTATATTGGGAATTTAATATAGTATTACAGTGAGGATCTATATCTACTGTGTAAACTTCAAATCCTTCTCTAGCCCAAAAATAAGTAGAATGTCCATCCTGACAGCATGGGGGAGCATCTTTGCTTTCAGTTCTATAGGAATTATTGTAATAATTAATACAATTTTGGGTTAATTCCATTCGGGTAGAACCTATTTCTACAATAGTTGTACCCCCTATGATTTTTAATAATTCTATAGTTTTACTTATCCATGGAGCTGGGTAGTTTCTTATATCATTTTCTTCAGGAGTCAGGACATCATGGTTCCAATAATAGGTATTATGTTTAAAACTATCACATGATTTTAATATTTCTTTAATTTTATTCATTTAGTATTTTTATAATTTATCTTCAAATCTTTCAACCCATCCTCTACTTTTACTATGCCCCCAATATACAACTCTTGAAGGAGGTTTATCTGTTAAAAACATTTTTTCATAATGAATAGGAGTTCCATTTTCTAAAAAATTTTTTAATTGGTTTCCTTCAATATACTCACTTTCTATTCCTTCTCCTTTTTCATCATCATAAGCTATTAATATAAAATTATAATCTTTTTTAGGTAAATGGTGGGGGTGAATATCTACTAAATGGTAAAAAGAATGCATAAAACTATCTTCCCATTCTTGTTCGTCTTCTATAACTGGGTTAGGAGGTAAGAAATTATCTTTTGTATATTTTTGAAAAGATTTTTTCTTAAAATGGATTCCTGAGTATTTTTCATAGTCTCTTAATGTTCTAACTGTACCTAAATCGTATCCTTTCATGTTAAACCCATTATCTTCAACTTTAAGTAATTGTCTAATTTTTGATCTTCCTATATCTTGTTGTTTCCACCACATATTATTACCTCTTTTATGTTGATCGTCCCATACTAATATACCATCTCTTTCTTCTCTCATAGTAGCATGCCAAACTACTACTTTAGGTGGATGAAATAAATCATACCCATGGGTGTAACTTCTAACAGTTAAGTTTATTTCTTCCCCCGCAAAATACAAATCAGGATCATGTTTTATTTCTTTTGCCCATTTATTAGGACCAAAACAAAAATGTCCTGAAAGGAATCTAGCAGGAACAGGTTTAGTAAATTTAGTCCAATCATCTTTAAAGCCTGTTGGTCTAATAAATATAGTACCGTGGGGATAAAAACATGCTGCTTCACTAAACCAAGGTTCATGTACTCTATCTTCTGGGTCGTTAAAAGGATTATAGTAGGGTTGGTAACCACATATTAAAGGGTTATTACCTTCTTTCTTTAAACCATCATACCATCCTATTAAAGTTTTATCCCAATGTTTTGTAAATCTATGATGGGAATCTAATTGAAGTACAAAATCTTCATTTTCTAATAATTGTTCATTTATAATACTTCGGGCATAAGCTAAACCTTTAGCTTCTTCACAGGGCATATCATATATTTTAAATCTAGGATCATTTCTATATTTATCTATATTATCAAACTTATCTTCAGGATGAAATTGTCTACATATACCAAAATGTATTCTTTTAGGATATTTAGCTTGTGCTAAAGCATCCTCAATAGTTGGAATTAATTCAGGTTCCCTATAAGCAGGGAGATGTAACATTATTTTTCTCATTATATGTTTTGTTCTATTCTATCTATAAAACCTTTTGATTTAGAATGAGGCCATACTATCCATTTATCTGGTTTAGGACCATTAAATTCTCTCCAAATTCTAACCCAACCATCTCCATTTTTAGCACTATTTAATAAACCTAAAACTTCTTCTTTATCCGCATCTTGTCTATCAATAACGGTACCATCTTCCATTTCAAAAGAAACAACCCAAAAATCATAATCTTTTTCTTTATGGGTTTCTCCCCAAATATCTATACAATGTTTAAATTTTGATAAAAGAGATTCTTCATATTCTTCATTAGAATTATATTGAGGGTTAGGAGGATATTGAAAATCTAAAGTATATTTTTGTACTTTTCTATCCTTAAATCTAACACCTATATATTTTTCATATTCTTCTAAGGTACGTTCTTTACCAAAAAAATATTTACCCATAGCCCTTTCAACACAAGGACTACATTTTTCCCCATCCATACCATGCATTTTACGATATCTGAGATGGGATTCCTTATCTCTTTCATCCCATTTTTTATCGTCATCCCATTGTTTTACTTTACCTTCTCTAGTGTATTCATGCCATGCTAGTATCTTATGAGGATGAAATAAATCATAACCCCAAGTAAAAGCACGAGCTGCTATACTAGGCTCTTCACCATGAAAATACATGTTAGGGTCATGTTGAACTTCATTGCAAAACTTTCCTGTAGTAAAAGCAAAATGTGCTGAGTAAAATCTAGCAGAAACAGGGGATTTTAATGTTTTATAATTATCAATAGTAGAAGGATAAGTAAATATATAACCTTCAGGGGTAAATCTATTAAAATCCATTTTCCAGACTTCTTGGGTTCTGTTTTTTGGGTCTTTATTTGGAAAATAAGAAGGAAGATAAGAAGTAATTAGTGGTTTTTTATGTCCCTTAGATTGAAGGGATTTATACATTTGAATTAGCTCTTTATCCCAATTTTTTATAAATCTATGATGTGAATCTAACTGTAAAGTATATGTTTCCCCCCCATAGTGTTGTTGAATTTGGTTTCTTGCCCAACAAACACCTTTTGATTTTGTATAGGGAATATCTAATATTTTAAATTTGGGATTATTTAAATATTCAGAAGGAATATAATCCCATTTATCTTTTAATGAATGTTGCCAAGCTATACAAATTTTAAGATTTTCTGGTGAATGGGAATTTTTAAGTAAATCTTCAATAGTTTTTAAAAGTTCAGGATCCCTATAAGCTGCTATTTGAACAAATATAGTTTCATCTTTTTTATAAGGAACTAATTTATTTAAATACTCTTGTCTTTTGTCACACCCACAATCTTCGTTAATAGACCTAAATAATTTATCTATTTTAAAAAATTTAGTAATTTTTGCTATGGTATCACCTAACCCTTGGGATTTTGCCATTTAATATAACTTTTATTGATAATATACAACTTATCTTATTAAAAACCAAATAATTTTATCTATCTATATTAACTAATATTGTTGTATCTGTGTTACGTGAAGTTGCTAGAGGTTTTGCTAATTTCCCAACTGCTAATAGATTATAAGCTTCATCATATAATCCTACAGTTGTAACATAAGGAGAAAAATACGAACCTGTTGCAAAATCATAAAGTTGTCCTTCACTACCTGAAATTAAAGAGGGATTATTTGAATAATTATATTCATCTATTCCTATTGTACATTTATATTGAGTTTCATATATAGAATAAGAACTTGAAAAAGATACAGTTATATCTGATCCTGAAATATAATTTGTTAAAAAATTATTATATATAGACATTTTTTTATTATATATATTTAATATATTACTTTACTAATACCATTTTCATCAACAACTACATTTAAATTATCTTGTGCTGTTCCAGATGCTATAACACCTTCTACAATAAAGCTATCATCCGTAACTAGGTTGTATAATTTATCAATAAATTCTTCTTTATTATTCCATTTTAATTCTGATGGTGTTGACCATTTACCATCTACAAACATAGGGTGGTTATGAGTAACTTTTAAATTGTTTAAAGAATACATTGTTATATTTCCATCTATTGAGTAAATATGTGCTTCTTTAACTTCGTTTATTCCATTTCTAGATTTAACTTGATCTCCAACTTGAACTTCTTCTATAGGTTTTAAAGTTTCATCTGCCATTGTAACCATTGTTCCTTCTATGAAACATTTACCCCCACATAATCCTATTTCTGTATATAATCCACTACCATTTGTTTCACCAACTTTAAGACCATCACTCGTTAAATATTCATTAGTTATTAAAGTTACTCCATTTAATTCATAACATATTGTATTATTTGATATTAAAGTACCATCTGTTGTAGTTTTTATAGTTACACTACTAAAATTAAAATTATCACAAGCATCAGAAGTACTAGTTGAACTTCTTCCTACAACAGTGTTGAATAGAGATGCTGCAGGTGTTTTAGATGGTGTAACACTTGGTGTTGATGCCGGGGTTGATGATACTGAAGGTGTTCTACTAGGAGTTCTACTAGGGGTTGGTGTTTTTGTTCTTGTTGGTGTTGGTGTTGGTGTAACTCCGGAACAGCATGTTATTGCTGTGCTTACTATTCCCGCGGCATTATATCCAAAATAAGTATTTTGAGGACCTGCTCCGCAAGTACCAGAAACGTCGACATAACTAACAAATCCTCCAGTTTGAAGCGGGCTTCCACTTATAAATAATTGATCACCTATTTGTGGGTAATTGTTACTTCCTCCATTACTTACGGATTTAACTAAAGTAATAGTTTTAACCTTACTTCCATCTCCTATTACACTACATGCTTGACCTCCTGTTGAATCTCCTCCTGAATTAATTGTTATAGGGCCAATAGAAGCAAATACATCTATTGAATATTGTGCCTTTGATGGGGTAGGAGTTACTGATCTTGTTGGAGTTACTGATCTTGTTGGAGTTACTGATCTAGTAGGAGTTGCTGTTCTAGTAGGAGTTACTGTTCTAGTAACGGATATTGAAGGTGTTATACTAGGAGTTCTACTAGGGGTAGGTGTTTTTGTTCTTGTTGGTGTTGGGGAAGGTGTAACAGTTGAACAACACGTTATTGATGTGCTTACTATTCCCGCAGCATTATATCCAAAGTAAGTATTTTGAGGACCTGCCCCACAAGTTCCTGAGGTATCGACGTAACTAACATATCCTCCAGTTTGAAGTGGACTCCCACTTATAAATAATTGATCACCCGTTTGTGGGTAGCTATTGCTTCCCCCATTTGATACGGATTTAACTAAAGTAATAGTTTTAACCTTACTTCCATCTCCTATTATACTACATGCTTGACCTCCTGTACTATCACCACCTGAATTAATTGTTATAGGGCCAATAGAAGCAAATACATCTATTGAATATTGTGCCTTTGATGGGGTAGGAGTTATTGATGGGGTAGGAGTTATTGATCTAGTTGGAGTTACTGATGTTGTTGGTGTAATTGACCTAGTTGGTGTTACTGATCTTGTTGGTGTAATTGACCTGGTTGGTGTTACTGAAGGTGTAATGCTAGGTGTTATACTAGGGGTTGTAGTTGGAGTAACTGTTCTAGTAGGTGTAGGACTTGGACTTGCACAAACACAAGTACTTAAAGAATCTAAATTATAAGTTCCTGTTTGTTCTGAATCTTCTCCACTTACATGGTAACAATTACTAGAAATTGTAAAAGAATTAGAACTATTATATCCTGAATTTATACTAACTCCTTTAACTGTAGTTGTTCCATTACATAAAGTTAATGTATAATAATAAAATACAGGAGAAGGAGTAATACTAGGTGTTGGTGTTATACTAGGTGTAGTACTAGGAGTTTTGCTAGGGGTTATTGATGTAGTTGGTGTTATACTAGGTGTTGTTGTTTTTGTAGGTGTAATACTAGGTGTAATACTAGGTGTTATACTAGGAGTTGGAGTTATACTTGGTGTTATACTAGGTGTTATACTAGGAGTTAGAGTTATACTTGGTGTTATGCTTGGAGTTATACTTGGTGTTGCACTAGGTGATACTGTTATACTAGGTGTTATACTAGGTGTTATTGTTACACTTGGTGTTACACTAGGTGATACTGTTATACTAGGTGTTATACTAGGTGTTGGTGATGTAGTTGGAGTGATACTAGGATATGGAGTAACAGGTGAAAAACTTGCAGTTGCAGATGATCCTGTAAACCCTATTTTTTCACTATCTACTATAATAAATCCTGCATAATCTGAAGCTGATACACTAGCTGTTGTTAAAATATTTTCAAATGTAAAACTTCCAGTATCTAATAAAAGATTTAAATTTGACCCTGTTGTATAAGTTTTATATGAAAACTCATCAGAACCTGTGTAGGGGAGTCCCTGCCCAGATTGGGAAAAATTAAAAAGCGCGCTTATATCTAAATTTGCCATTTACTTATATATAATTTTAAGGTAAAGCACATGATATATTAGTTATAACTCCATTTGCATCTACAACTACAGTCATTGATTCTGGATTATTACAATGGGTTGTAGTTGAACTTGAACCCATTTGGTAATATGTACCTGCTGCAAGTGTTGTTGTTAGTGAAGCATTTGTATATATTGTATCATCAATATCTAAATTTTCTGCATTTCCAATATTAGCTTTATAATAATAGACATTATTTTGAGCATTAAAAGGTCCTATATTAGTTAATGTTCTAGGAACATTATTAACACTTACTTCATATCCACCCATTTCTTCACAATCTACAAAACTTGTTTTACTAATAATTTCACCACTACTATTTGTAAATATACTACAACTATTACTTGGATCAACGAAATCTTTAAACATAAGTGTACTTTCTCCAATAGGGTTATAAGGATATGAAGAGTTTCTAATTACTGAACCTACAGTTAATGGTGAATCGTATGATCTATAATTTTGACCACTTAATCCTGCTCCTCCTCCATCAAATATACAACTAACAGCATTTAAATCATTATGGTTATATCCTTCTGTTTTAAAGTTAATAGATGTTCCACCATCAGGAGTCCAACGATTATTCAGGTTATATAAATAAGGTGGTGCTGGGGTTGCTGAAGGAGTAATACTAGGTGTAGCTGTTATACTAGGTGTAATACTAGGTGTAATACTAGGTGTAGCTGTTATGCTAGGTGTAATACTAGGTGTAATACTAGGTGTAGCTGTTATGCTAGGTGTAATACTAGGTGTAATACTAGGTGTAATACTTGGTGTTATAGACCTTGTTGGAGTTATACTAGGTGTTATACTAGGAGTTTTACTAGGAGTAATACTAGGTGTAGCTGTTATACTAGGTGTTACACTTGGTGTTACACTAGGTGTTATTGATTTTGTGGGTGTAATACTAGGTGTTACACTAGGTGTTATAGATCTTGTTGGAGTTATACTAGGGGTTACACTAGGGGTTACACTAGGGGTTTTACTTGGTGTTATTGATCTTGTTGGAGTTATACTAGGGGTAATAGATGGTGTTGTACTAGGGGTAATAGATGGTGTTGTGCTTGGAGTTACACTAGGTGATACAGAAATTGATGGTGTAATACTAGGTGTAATACTAGGTGTAATACTAGGTGTTACACTTGGAGTTGAAGAATTTGTTGGTGTAGGAGTTGGTGTTTTAGAAACAGAAACACTTGGAGTTATACTAGGTGTAATAGATGGAGTTGGGGTTGGGCTAGGGGGAGCATATGCTCCTTCTTGAAATTCTGTTATTGTTATTAAACCATGTTCATATATTACATTTCCAACATATTGTTCTCCTGTATTAGATCCTGTCATGTATAATCTTCCTTCACCATCATCATACATGTTACCACTTGCAGGACTTAAAATTTGTACTGAATTAGGTTGAATATAATCTCCAAATAATTTTGAAGGTATTGAAAATAATCCTATACTTTCAGTATTAAATGTTTTTTTAGGATTAAGTGTAGTTTCATCGTAATTATAATAATTAGTCTGATAAGTTTGGGATGCTGAAATTGGAGGTGAAACTGTTCCATCTAAATTAAAACTAGCAGTGATAGCATCTGAAACTTCACCAAAACTGCCTGAAAGGTAATTAGTGTAATAAAGTTGTTTAATTGAATCGTATACTAATACTTCAGGTTGTTTTTGACCTGAGATTTGGCCTGTAAGGGATTTATTATTTAAATAATCACCTTTACGGCCTAAAAACCTATCTATATTAACATCAGAACTTGTTAGAGCATTACCAGTAAAGGTAAAGCCTTTATTTACCTCTAGTGGAGATAAAATAATATCCTGTGCTTTGAATTTTTTGTAAGTAGCCATTCATTTTTAAAAATCTAATTTAACCCTAATTAAAGCTTCTTTTGTAAAATCTTTTACTAAAGGTTTAGATAATTTTGCTACTGCTAGCAATTCATTACTATCGTTATACATTCCTACTGTTGTAGCAAAAGTTTGAGGGTTATCTATAAAATAATTATAAATTACTTCTCCTGTTGATCCTGAAATAAAGCTTGGATTTTCAGAATAATTAAATTCACTATTTCTTGCTCTCACAAAAACATAGTTAGAAGTAATTGTTTCTTGTGAATTTGATTGAAATATACTACTAGCTTCTGAACTTGATATTTGGTTGTATAATTTTCTTTCATTAAACCCATTAGTATTAGATCCACTATTTGTTGCCAAATTTATACCCATATTTCCTGATGTACTATTATCATTTAAAGCATCCGCATTTAAAATAATAGTTGAAATGTCTGGAAGAAATAAACCATAAGATCCTGAACCTACTGTATACCCATTTCCTGAATATGCACTACCATTCGAGCCACTTACTACTTCATATGCTCTTTGAGTTCCATAATATGTAGGTAAATTAACATCTTTTGAATTATCTGTTAATGATAATTCTGATAAATTAGAATTATTACTATTAAGAACTAAATTAAATGATCCGGGTAGTAATTTTTCTTTGTATCTTGCTCTTTCAACACTTATAACATAGAGTTGATTACTTCCTGTGTAGCTTCCTCCAAAAGTAAAAGAAGCATTTTCATCTTCTAATACTAATGTTCTGTATTGACCGTAAATTGATCTTGAAGGTGATTTTTCTGAAACACTATTATCATATAATAATGTTCCTCCTCCCGTTGGGTTAGCGTATGCTACAGCAAATTGAACAGCAGCTGAATCATCATTTGATGCTGTTTGATATACATTTAAATAATATTCCCCAGAACTACCTTGTTCCTGAGTTGATGAAGTGAAAAAAGTGTTTAATGTTGATGCATTATTGGACCAAACAGTAGAAGTTACTGTATCGGCACTTATTACAAAATCTTCTGGATCAAATCTTTTAAAGCCCATATTTTGTTATGTTAATTGGTTTTGTGTTATTGTAATTGGAACAGTTAATCTTGCTCCACTATCTAACCCCACTACTGTTAAAGTTGTTTTTAATTGACTATCTGTACCTGTACCAAATAAAGTATTAACTGTTGTTGCTGTTAAATTAATTTGAGTTCCTAATACTGTTTTTGAAACATTAGTTCCAATTGTTGTAGTAGAGTTTTGATTTGCTTCTGTTGCTGCTTGAGATTGAATTCCAACTCCATTATATTGGCTAAGTAATCTTACATCTCCAATAGTTGCTGAATATCCACTAGTTTCAAAAATTTGAGCATTACCCAAATAATTTAAAGTTTGAGGAGTGATAGCTAATTGAGCACCTTGTTTTAAAGTTATTGCTGAATATCCTATATCTAATACAGGTAATTTAGCAGTACCTCTAGGTAAAGTTGATAGTTTAAATTTTACTATTTGTTGTTCGTCTGGAAATGCTTCTAAAAGAGGCATGTTATCTATTGCTTCACCATAATATGCAGAACCTGAAGGGTGTGTTGGATTATATAAAGTATAATCTATTTCATCATCCGATAGTGCAAATTGGGTAATTTGAAAAGAACCATCGTTTCTAGCTAATAATTCTCTACCTTTTTTAGTAAGAATTGCATCAACTGTTATTACTGAATTGTTTAAATATCCCATTTTTGAATTTTTATATAAATATTATATGTTATAAATATGTTAAGTTATTATTCCTTTGCTAGTTAATTCTGTTATTATCGCCGAAGCACTTGCTTCTAATTCTACTCCAGGAAAAGGTGGAAAAGCTATACCATTAGCTATAGAACTAGAAGGTGGAGTTGCATAAGGATATTTACTATCTAAAATTATACTATTCGCACTTGGTATGTATCTTCTAATTATAAAGAAATCTTTGTTTATATTTTGAGGTACTTCTCCATCTAATTCTATTTTAAGCCTTGCTTTTGGACCTGTAGAAGAATTTCCTTCAATATTTTCTTGTGGTGGTATAACTTTTGTAATTCTATAAGAATAATTTTCATTATTACCAAACCTAATTTCATCTCCTTCTACAATTTCTAAAGGATAATCTATTGTAGGAAATTGTGTATCTATTGGTTCACTTCCTCCAGGGAAATATTCTGATGGTCCTGGTGTGTATCCTATATCTCCTTGGAAAGAATCAGGACCGTATGCTTCATTATAGTTAGAAGAGGACATTACTAGTATACTAGAACTTATAATATTAGTTCCTCCACCAGCTGAACCTGAATATACCCAAAATGGTTTTGTAGCAGTATTATCTGCAGCAATTAAATGATCTTTAGATCCTACCATTTTAATTCTTGTTGGTAATATTTGAGGTGTTGATCCTGGAAATATTACATTTGAACCTCTACTAAATCCACTTATTCTCCATCTTAAATAGTCTCCTTGATTAAATTTATTATTACCTGAGTGGGCTGTAAATCTCCATTGTAAGGTATAGGTAGGGGTTTCTATATTATACCCATTAGCTTTAAGTAAATCGTTAACGGCATAATTTTCAATTACTACTTCTATTTCATTATTTGAATTTACAACTGGTGATTCTGATCCTATTCTTCTATCTTTTCTATTTAGGCCATATTTTCTTCTTTTTCTTCTAGATCTTCCTGTTAATTTTCCTGTAACAAATCGTATTACATCATCTTCTCCTCTAGCTACAGAACCTATTAATTTAGATGTTCCTGCATCTAATACATAAAGTCTAATATCTTCCAGGGTTGGAGGTATAGATTCATATGTAGATCCCGTATCTGTACTTTTTTCTAATATTAACTTAAATTCAAATTCTATATTTCCTGATTCATTTGCATAAGAAGTATCTACTAAAGTATCTACACTAACTAAATAATCTTGAGATAATTCAGGATTATTTGCAGGAATGTCTGAGGTTGGGAATTGGATAGATCCAGTAGTTCCTGTAATGTTATAAGCAGGAACTTTATCAGCTTCAGATCCTGAACTTACATAACTTGGAGATAATATTTCATTAAAACTAGTTACACTATTAGAACTAAATGAACTAGTTCCTTCTGCTGTAAAAGAATATGAATTGAATGAATTTGCATCATCATTATCATAATTACTAATTCTTCTTGAACTACTTAAAGGTATACTACTAGATGAAACTGAACTTCCTATTTGTGTATAAGATATAGGGGTTGGTATAGCAGTTAATTTTACTACATCAAATTGATCATTTAAATTTTGAAAATTATTACTTCCTGTAAGTATACTTATAGTTACTTTATTATCTTCATCAAATGTTTTTTCTAAAGTATCTAAATAAATTCCTTTATCTAAACTTGGGGGTATAGCATTTCCTTGTTGATCTACTAAATAAGTTATATTTAAACCAGTAATATCATTTACTAAAGGATAAAAATCTACTACAGAATTAAAATAAGCAAAATAAGCATTTCTTAATTCTATAACAGGAGATTTACCATAAGTACCTGTATCTTGTATATTCCAAACATTATATTGTTGTCCTGTAGATTTTGATCCTAAATATCTTGGGTTAATTATTCTTGTACTTGTATAATTAGAATCAGGTACAGTTGCTTTAACAGCACTACCTGAGATTATTTGTTCAAAATTTACAGGCAATAAAGATCCTGTAATATTATTATAATCTACATCCATTAAGAAACTATTGTCTCTTTGTGAATTATAATTATTAAGTAATGGTTGACAATCTAAAGCTCTTTCAAATGGTAAGATTTCTGATCCAAAAAATGTAGGTAATATAAACCCTGTTGATGTTGGTATATCATAATTACCATATGCGGATTTTAAAGAAGGTAATGGTGCATTTATAGATTGTGATGGGAATATACTCATTGTATATTCTGTAATAGTTGCTCCTGCCGAAAAAGATTTAACTACAGATAATCCCATTCTAAAGGTATCATCATAATTAAAAGGAGCAGTAAATGAACCTGAAAGGTTTGCTCTTCCAATTGATGAAGCATTTGCTATAGTAAAAGTTTGAGCAGATATAGTATTACCTAGGTACGTTTTATCACTATCATTTCCCTGTAATATATATAAAGACCCATCAAAGTTATAGGTTCCACTAGTATCTACTAAAGATTGTGATATTATTAATTCAGTTTCAGTATCTCCAGATTCTATAAAATCAATATCAGCAGTATTAAAACCAGTTGCAGTACCCGGGGTAAAATTACTCATAGAGTATTCTATAAAATACATATCTCCTTCTTGGGTAATAGTAGATTGAGTATTTACACTAGCTTTATTACTGTTAAATATATTTTCTATAGGAGAATCTGGAAATGTATAAGTTACTCCAGGGTATGTAGGCTGATTTGATAATATTTGAGAACCTGTGATAATTCTTTCTCCATCTGATCCTGTTGTTTTTAAAAGTACTTGTATATTTGCAGTACCTACTGTTCCTGGGTTAGTAGATAAAGGTGTAAATGTATTTGAAGCTCCTGATTGTATAGGTGAGCTAATATCTAAAAATACAATTTTTCCAGTTTCTTCTTGAAGTACACCATCCGCGTATTGAACTAAAAAGGCACAATTTGCTATTAATTTATAATGAGTAAGGTCATAGGTAAATGGTGATTCCGAGCTTAATAAAGCAGGTCTAAATAATATATCTTGATTCCCCCCTGGGATAGTAATATTACTACTATCTACTACCCATGTACCACTTGAACCATATATCCAATCTGTGGAGTTTGCACTAGTGTAATTTGCACTTCCTACTTTATATTGATAAGAAGCAGTTATATCTAGAGCAGCACTAGCTGTAAATGTATATTCTATATTATAAGTTGCAAAAGTTAGGGTGGTGGAAGTTGGTGATGAAGTAAATCTTCTTTCAGCATGTGTTGAATAATTTAATGCTAAGTCTACTTCATCTACTTTAATAGCCCCATCTGTTTTAGAGGGGGAAATTGTTATTTCCATACCATTAAATGGAGTGCTTGAATCTCCTGTTACAAAATTACCATTTGATGCATTATCTAAACTTCCTTCAAATGGGG
>Ga0181390_1000451_pt1 | contig 18703 bp, 17 predicted proteins | sample 13SPOviralmetaG_FD_130085 | JGI IMG/M metagenome (GOLD analysis project Ga0181390, IMG submission 130085) | Marine viral communities from the oligotrophic San Pedro Time Series (SPOT) site, San Pedro Channel, CA, USA - 13 SPOT_SRF_2010-07-21 | ecosystem: Environmental > Aquatic > Marine > Strait...
AATTAAATAACGCAATAGATTATTTAAATAATAATAATAATAATAAGGATAATTAATATGAGTATAAAAGCAATGGATAAGCCTTTTAACAAATTTTATGTTCTCAGAATTACGAGTTTACATATTAAAAAGGCTATCGATACATCTATCAGAAAAACATACGATAGAATGAAAGATGTAGAGAATAAAGCCGAAGTCTTTGAAACGTTAGATGTACTTCACAAGGTACGTAAATTAATGGAAGACTTTGAAACAAATAATAAACATTTATATAAAAAGCCTGAAGATAATACGGCTGAAACAAAGGAAGAAAATGAAACACATAAAACTACTTGATATAACTAAAAAGGTTACATTTTTAAAACAAGAAGTTGAGATAAGACAATTAACAGTTAAGGGTGTAAGAGAATTACAAACAGTTCTAGATAAGTCTAAAGATGATCTATCTGGTTTATCAACACTTAGTGCTATATTTAAAGCAACTGTAGTTGGTGCTGAGGATATGAAAGATAAAGACTTTGAAAACTTTCCTATACAAGCACTTACGGAATTATCAAATGATATTCTAGTTTACAATGGCTTAGGTGCTAAAGATGATAAAGGTGATAAGTTGGGGAAGACGAGTTAGTAGAATATGAAATGGCTTTCCAATTAGGTATAAGTTTAAGCGATTTACATGCTATGCCATTTAAAGAATATAATGGTTGGCATAAGTATTTCCAAGAACGACCTTACGGTTGGCGAGATGATCATAGATCTGCTATAATTGCACAAACTACTTATCAAGGTACTAAACCTTTAAATGTTAAAGAATTATTTCCATCTTTAAAATTATTACAAGATAGTGATGCCGTACAGGCTAATAAAAATAAAGCAGGCTTCGAATCTTTGAAGTCTATGGTAAATAAAAAATCTAAAACATAATAGATATGGCGGATAAAACCGCCTATCTCTTAAGGAGTATATATGAGAGATACTAAAAAACTTGAGGCATATACAAAAGCCTCTCAAAAGAATTTAAAAGAAAAAGATTTATTTAAGAATCTTAAAAAAGAAGTGAACATTGGTGGTAATGGTACACAAAAATATACAATTAAAAAGGGTATTAATAAAGGTAAAGTAATATGACAATAACTGTAGTTAATTTAAAATCATCTATGGCTACTCTTCAAGATGATATTGATGGTGCGATTGAAAAACAATTAAGGGCTAAGGCTTTAAAAGCATTTGCTGATGTTAAATTAATGACACCTGTTGATACAGGTCAAGCAAGAAACTCTTGGTATATTGGATATACTGAAACTTATTTTGACGGTGAGATAGGTAGTACATCAAATATAACTATACTTACACCTAAAGATAAACCACAAGAAATTATTGTAACTAATGGTGTTACTTATATTCAATTTCTTAATAATGGGCATTCAAAACAAGCACCGATGAAATTTATAGAGAGTGCTTTTAAAAAGTACTTTGATTCCGTTGAAGTTGAAGTAACTAACGGATAAACAAATTAACCGAAAATAATACACAACTAATTGTGTTTAATAAATAGGATTAGACATGGCTGTAAAGCTAAACGTACACGCTAACGTTACTGGACAGCAACAGTTGGCAAAATTAAACATTGGATTAAAAAGTTTAGGAACTCAAGCTTTAATTGCTAAAAGAAAATTAGCAGCCTTAGAAGCGGGTGCAGCAAGATCGAGAGCAACAATGGCGGGATTAGGTACTGCTTTAAAAGTTGGTGTTGTTGCAGGTTTTGCGGCTGCGGGTTTTGCTGCCGCTTCATTTGTTAAAGGAACAATAGAGGCAGGAAACTTAGTTGAAAAATCAAGAATTCAATTTAATGCATTCTTTGGAGATGTAAAACAAGGTGGGGAAGCATTTCAGATATTAAATGATTATGCATCTACAGTTCCATTTACATTAGATAAAATTATTTCAGGTGGTACTGCACTAGCAGCAATTTCAGATGGCCCTTTAGAGTTAGGTAAGAATTTAGAATTGGTAGGTAACTTGGCTGCAACAGCAAATATATCTTTTCAAGATGCTGCACTACAATATCAAAGAGTAGCTTCAGCAGGTGTTGCCGCTGCCGATTTATTAAGAGATAAAGGTGTTAGTGGACTATTAGGTTTTACAGCGGGTGCTAAATATTCAGTAGATGAATCTGTTAAAATATTTGAAGAAGCATTTTTAGATGGTGGAAAATTTAGTAAAGTTGCTAATGACTTAGCAGGTACATTATCAGGTAATGTATCTATGGTTGAGGATTTTTACTTCAAAATTAAGGCTGCGGCTGCTCAACCATTGTTTGAAGGTTTATCACAACAAGTAAAAGAATTAGTTGGTGATTTTAAAAAGAATGATGCACAATTAAAAGCACTGGGTGTAAGAATAGGTAAAAGCCTTGCTTCAGGATTTAAAAAATTAGGAGAGTTTATTAGGTTCCTTGTTGAAAATTTTGAAAACCTTGTAACTATTATTAAAATATTTATAGGTTTAAAAGTAATAGGTTTTGTAGGTAATTTTGCTAGTCAAATAGCATTGTTAGCTACAAATATGAAACTTGCAGGCGGTGCTGCTATGGGTTTAAATGTTGCGTTAAGAGCAAACCCTATTGGATTAATAGTAACAGCCGTTCAAGGATTAACGTTAGCTATATTTTATTTTAAAGATGAAATTATGGCGGTTGGTTCATACCTTAAGGATATTTTCACACCTGCTTTAAACAGATTAAGAGTAGGTATAAAGCAATTTGGTACTGACGCTGATGAAACTAATCTTGATGTATTTGAACAAGATCTTGAAAAAATTAGAGAAGAAGTTGAAGGTTTAACAGCAAGTTATGTAGGTCTTACTAAAGCACAAAAAGACGCTTTTGCAGGTAGGCTTAAAGACCCAAGTAGAGGTACACAGAGAAAAACTACTTTAGGTGAGAAACAGGCTTTTGGGGGTAAACTTGAGGATCCTAGTAAAGTTCTTGCTGATGAAAAGGCTGCTAAGTTAAAAGATTTTCTTGCTGAACAATCTAGAAATAAGAAAATAGAATTTGATAAGATTGTAAGAGAAGCTGAGAAAAAACATGAGTCGGAACGATTGGCTCAAGTAAAAACTTATAGAGAAGCTTTAGCGGGAGTTGGTATTGAATCTCAGGGTGTTGCTGATACAATTTCTACAACTTGGATTGATGGATTAAGACAAGGTAACTCTTTATTAGAAATTACTAAGAACAGTTTTAAAAACGTATTAAAAAGTATTGCTGAAACTTTATTAAAGAAAAGTATTGAGTATGGTGTTGAATTATTATTTCAAGCGTTACTTGGTGATAAAATTTCAAAAGAAAAAGCTATTACAAAAGAAAAGAATAAACAACTTGCTGCAACTGCTGCTATGGCTGTCTTAAATATTGCGACAGGCGGAACTGCGGGTGCTGTAAGTAATGGTGTTAAGTTTTTTGGTATGAATAAAGGTGGTGTTGTACCAGGTGGTGCACCATACACAGATAGAATACCTACAATGCTAACGCCTGGCGAAGTTGTTATACCTAGAGGTAAGGCTAACAATGGGTCAACGGGTAATAGTACAAATGTAACTAATATTAATATATCTGGTAACGTGGATCAAAGATCTATAGATCAGATTAAGGCTGTTATATCATCATCATCTTCAGAAGTTGGTGGTGCTAATAAGTCTTATCAATCAAACACACAAGGTGTTAGAGGGAGAAATAAATAATGGCTGATAGTGCAATTTTTAAATATGCAAATGACATAACTATGAATAGATCAGCATCTTCTGCAAGATCTGTTACAACTGGTGGTTATGGTAGAACACATAGATTAGGCCCAAGTCTTTTATCAATAGATGCTAATTTACCAATACTTTCTGAGGAACAGTTTTTAGAAGTAGAAAATGAATTATTAAATATTGAAGATGGTATTCAATTTTTAGAAGTAAACCCTAGTAGTAACAATGGTAATAATATTATAAGTAATAAAGCTATACCTTTAAAATCTGGAGAGACAGAAATTAAAGTTATGAGAACAAGTTATACAACTTTAAGAGAATTAGTATTAGTTAATTTACAACCAAACACACAAAAAATATTTAAAGTTGGTGATATGGTACAGTTTAGTAACGCACCAAAAGTATATCAGATATTTAAACCTATAGGTCAAACTGGTGGTTATTTTAATACTAGTAATGCAGGTACAGTAACAGTAAGATTATCTTCACCTATAGTATCAAATGTAGGTATTAATCCTAGTTCAGTTTCTACTGGGCCTCTTGTTAAAGTACAAGTAGTTAACGGAACTTCTACAGATCTTGAAATTGTAGAATACGATTATACTTATAGTACTTCTACTGTAGATAAATTACAAGACGGTTTAATTACATTTAAAAATCTTGATGGTTCAACTTATCAATATGCTGATGGTACATATGCTAGACATTTTATTTATAGAAGTTTAAGTTCACATGTAAGTTTACAAAACACTTTAAACAGTTCTATTGCGGGTAATCACACACAAGGTACAGATATTGAAGATGGAATAAATAATAAATTAGGTGAATTATTAGAAACTGTAGAAGCAGGTGGTATTTCAAGTGGTGATGTAATGAGATTTAAATTTAAAGTACCAAATGTTAGAGTTGAATACACAGTACCTTTATATTCAAATAGAACTTATTCTTTTGATAATGTAAATGTAACACAAGCTTTAACTAACCCCTCGGTTGATGGTAAAATTAAATTTAAAAATACTGATGGATCTTATGTAAAATTCAGTGACGGTACAGATGCTGAAATAATTATTCCTAAAGCAAATCAAACTGTAACTGAAATATATAATTACTTAAATGGTATTAGTGTTACAGGTAATGGTTCAACTCATAAAATTAAAACAGAAAATATTTTAGTAGATGTAACGGTTCAAAGTGCACCCGAAATTTGGGGTGAAACAACTTTAAATCATTCAGGTATGATTCAATTTAAGTTTGGCCCTGAACATAATCCTGCGGAAATAGAATTTACACCTACAGGATCAATTCCTACAGCATATAATGAATTTACAGTAACTGGAGATAAATTATTCACAATAAACGCTAATGAGTTTACAATACAAGACGCAAAAGTAACTTATGCAGTAGGTGAATATATACAAACTTTAAATAATTCTATAAGTCAAACTACTACAACAAAAAGAATTGATGGTGTTAGTGTATCTGAAAATTTAACTACATTAACATTATGTTCAAATGCCGAAGGTGCTCACATAGCTGTAAACAATTTTGCTATTGCTGATGTATCAAGAACTGCAGGAACGTATACAAATATTAATGGTACAAGTTCAGGTTCAGGTACTGTTGGTACATTTGATATTACTGTTGATGCTAATGGTGATGTTACAGATGTTACTATTGTTACAACTGGTTCTAATCATACTGTTGGTGATACAATTACTATTTTAGATAGTAACTTAGGTAATGGTGGTGCTGTTGATTTTACAATGGATATACAAACAATAGATATTAATACAGGTGCTGCATTTAATACAAATAGTGGATGGAATGCAAATAGTTCTAGTAATATATATGATGTTTTAAAACATAAAAATTCTGCAAATCAAACATCTACTGGTTTTATGAAACCATTAGGTATAGTAACAGCGGGTACTCTTTATACAGGTTCTTATGCAGTTAAAATGGGTAATGATATTAATATAAAATTAATGTTAACTAAGAAACCTGCTGTAACTATTGTACCTAAAGATGAAGAACAAAATTTATATGTATATGGCAAATTTGAATTTCAGGAGGTGTTATAATGTCTAGAAATTTAATAAATCAACATACTGACGCAACTGGTGGTTATCCAGTACAATTTATTATTATTCAACCTGATGAAAACACAAAGAATAATTTATGTTTAAATACATCTTATAGAAAATTAAAAGTATATCATAATAGTATTAACACATTAACTTATCCCGCTTCAGGTGTTTTAAATTTAACAGCTGTTGAAGAAACTAAAGATGTTAAAACAAATCAAATAACTGTTGAGTTAAATGGTTTACCAAACAGTGTTATACCTATTTTAAAAAGATATAATGGTATTGGTGGTATTGTAACTATATATCAAGGTTGGGTAGACGATCAAGATGCCGAGTTAGATGAAGACAATCCTGTTACAGGTACTTATATAAAGTGGAAGGGTGTTATACAATCACACGCTGTATCAGAAGAAAATCAAGAGTTTGGTAAAATTAAAGTTAATTTAGAATGTAAAAATATATTATCAACAATATTGGGAACTAAGAACGGAAGATTTACGTCAGACAGTTCATTTAAAAGAACTTCTTCAGGTGATAGATCTATGGAGTTTGTTGCTGCAATGGCGTTATTTAACCCAATGTTTGGTAAAGAAAATTAAGGATATTAAAAATGAATATTAGAATAGCTAGTAAAGAGATAATAGAGCCTGGTAAAAAGGCTTTGATAAGTGCATCAAAAGAATTTGATCAAGAATTTAAAGTTAGAGGTTTAGTTGTTACTGAACAATACTATGAATCTTTAATAAACATGTGTTTAGACAGAGGTGTTATTGTAGTTGCCGAAGAGGATAATAAAATTATTGGTTCTATAATGGCAATAAATAATCCGAATATATTTTCTGCTTTAAATGAACTTGTAACAATAGTTACTTGGGTTCATCCAGATAAAAGAAATAGTTCAGCATTTCATAGAATGTTTAAGTTATACGAAAAACATTTTACTAAACTAAAACAAGAAAACAAAATAGATAGAGTTTTAATGGCTAAATTAACAAATAGAACAAATGTTAATTATGAGAAATTAGGATTTAAATTAATAGAAAGAACTTATGAACGGAGATAAACTATGGCTGTAGCACCTATTATAACTGCAATTACGGCACAGACCTTACAAGGCATGATATTAAGGTTTGCCTTATCGTTAGCTATTAGTTACATAACACAAAAGTTATTTGGCCCTGATCAACCCTCAGGAGGGGGTGAGCAAGCTGATCCTGGTGTTAAGCAAAGAGTTCCAACAGATCCTGCAAATAAATTACCTGTTATATATGGTGAGGACAAAATACATGGTTCAATTATATTTGCTGATATCAGTAGTGACAATCAGACAATGGCTTTTATAATTGCATTATGTGAAGGCCCAATTGATTCTATTAATACAGTACATTGGGATGATTATTATTTAACACTAAACGGTCAAGGGACAGTTACAAATGCAACACACCCAGACGGTAGTAGTGATGATTGGTTAAATGGTAATTTAAGAATTGTTAAATACCCACATGGTGGTCGTTGTACTGAGATGGAATCTTTTAGTACAAAATGGGCTAGTGGTGCTTCGAATAGAACTATGCCTGATGTTGCTTATGCTTATTGTGAATTAAAATATGATAGAGAAAATAACGTAACAGGTTTAACAACTAAATTAGGTTTTGAGGTTAAAGGTAAATTAATTAGAACTATTGCAAATAATAATAAATTTAGTGGTGGTTTTACACCTGCTAAGGCAACTCTTAGATCACAATTATTATATCCTGATTCATTTGGTGAGACTGTAAAATTTAGTGACTTTACAGGAAATCAAGTTGGCCCTTGGGTTAGAAGTTATCTAGGAGGTTTTTCTTATTCTTTTGAAGATAGTCATAAATTAGTAAGAACGAATGGTACATATACTATTGTAGATTTAGGGCCTGCTTCAGATCCTAACGCACCTGAGGATATTGATGATTATTTAACTAATGGAGTAACACCTACAGGCCAAGGCTCAGGGGCAGTAATAGAATTTGATTTTGTAGATATTAATGAACAACATATTAATAATCATGGTAGTAGTTTCCCAAGACATCAATTATGGCAACCCGTATCTTACACAGATCCTACTACAGGAGTTGTAACACCTGATGATGGTAGAAGATTAATTAACGGATTAAATATTAAAAGTTGGGGTAATAATTATTCAGGTTCAACGAGTGATAACGATGTAGGTAGTGAAGAAACAAGAGTTTGGTTACTATATAATTGGACAGATATTGCAGGAGTAAATCATCAAGATATGTGGGGTTTAACTACGTTTGCACTTACACCAACAGGTGGTTCTTATACAAATTGGACTGAAGGACAATATGCTGAGAGGGCTTTTGGTATACTTGGTCAAAGTGCTTTAAACGGAAGTCATAATTTTGTAGATGCAGCACCTATTACAAAATGGGGTGGTAGAAGATTTAGAGAAACAGAATATACAGATTATGATGGAGTAACATCGACATATACATATAATTCTCACCAACAATATTACACAGCACAAGTACCTGCTAGTATATTAAGTTATGGTTTTGGTACGTATTCAAATAACCCTGCTGAATGTTTAGCTGATTATTTAACTAATCAAGTTTATGGTTGTGGTTTATCTATTAGTGATAATGATTTAGATTTAGAAACATTTTATAATCATAAACAATTTTGTGATGCGTTAGTTACACATAATGACCCTGATGGTAATTCAGTAACAAGTAAACGATACGAATGTAATGGTCATATTAATACTAGTGATGAAAAAGATTTAAATATATCTGATATAATAAGTAACTCTCAATCTGTATTTAGTTATACTTTAGGTGAGTTTCAAATGATAACAGATGCTATAGGTTCTAATAAAGGTAGGTTTGATGAAAAAAATATTTATGGTGATATATCCGTTTTAAATGACGGATTTAATTCTAACTTAAATGAACTTACTTTAAAATATAAATCCAAACAAGACAACTATCAAGATGATCAAGTATTTTTAGATTATGATACTAAGTATTTTAATGAGCCAGTGTTATCAAAAGATTTAAATCTTAAATTTATTAATAGTAATGTACAGGCACAAAGACTTGGTGCTGTATTTTTAAATAAAACAAGAAGTTCAAAAATCATATCTTTTAAAACAGATACTACTGCTTTTAATTTACAAGTTAATGATGTTATTACTGTAGAAGATACATACTATAATTTTGATGAGGCTAGACAATTATTCTTTAATGTAACTTCTCATAATCAAAATAATGGTAATAGTGCATCTAATGCTAAGGCACAATATAAACTTAGAGATTATACTGAACAGAAAGATGTTTTATGTTTTGATGGTACACCAATGGTAATTACAATGCCTTATAATGTTGCAACTAATGCACAATTAAAAGTATTTTGGCATGAATGTATACATGGATTATTTGAAGATGTTTCAGAAACTTTAACTTCTGATGAGATTAGAGCAAATAATAAACTAGGTGAATTTATAAGTTTAGTAGAAGACAACCCTACTTTTGTAGGCCCTAATAATAATAATCAAGGTGGTGGTTTTATATTACATATCACACCTGCGGGTAGATACGATAATTATGGTACTTATAAACAAATTTCTTTATTTACTATTAATCATATAGCTAATGTTACTAGTGTATCAACAGGAACATTTAGTAATGGTGATACTAATGGTAAAGAGTTTAAAATTAATAGTATATCTGAAACTGAATTAAAAGGCGGTTTACAGGGTTATTATATAACTGCACAAGAATATAATACTGAAGATTATACTGTTGCTACAATAACAGCAAGAGCCCAGTACCCTAGTATAAATGCAACTAAAGGATATTCTAGTGTTGATGATGCAACTGGATTAATTATCAATGCTTCATACCCTAATGCTAGTATACCTAATATTGAATTAGGATTTACAATACCTAATCAAGCTAATGTTGAAAATGCTGAGGTTTATTTTTCAGAAGGATTAACAGGTACTAAATATTTTACAGGTGCATTCCAAGCACCAACAGGTACTTATGCACCGAATACGGTTCAAACTTATCCTATACAAAATATACCAACAACTGCTGATTTATATTTATATGTAAAACTTTCAAATAGTTTTTCAAGAAGTGATTATTCTACACCTGTAAACTTTGGTGCATGGAGTCCCGCTAATGCTTCTACTAATGTTGGTTCAGGTTCAGTAAGTCAAAACTCAATTCAAAATAATGCTGTTGGTCAAAACCAAATACAAAACAATGCTGTTGGATCTAATCAATTAGCACAAGTTGTAGACTTTACTGGTAAGACGGTTACATTACCCGCTGATGCTGTTAAAGCACATACAGGTATTTGGGACAATACAATTAAAACTGCTGACTTTACTGTAACTAATCAAGCTTATTGGCTAGGTTATTTTATAGATACAACAAGTAATACGGTAACAATAACTTTACCCGCTTCACCAGATGATGGTGATATAATTAAAATAATAGATGTTGGTGCTAATGCATCAACTAATAATATTATTATAGATGGTAATTCAAAAAATATACAAGGTTCTAGTAGTAACTATAATATAAGTACTAATAGAACTGGTACGGAGTTTATATTCTTAACTGGTAACGGTTGGATATTAACTAATAATTAACACGAATGATATATAGCTATAGTTATATATTAAACTCATAACCCTATTGGAGACAAAAATGAGAATATCAAATATTAAACACTTCTTAGGCGGTGCTGATCAAGTTATCGCTAGAGAAGTTTTACAAGGCAATCAATTCCTTTTAAATGTTAGTGGAGATGAAAACATTGATTATTCAGATTCAGCTACAGTATTTACCTTAGCAACAGAATTGTTCGAGGCAAATGTAACTGAAGCTAGAAGTAGTATAACAATTAATTCATTAACTAAAAATAATAATGCTAGTGTTCAAACATATACAAAAGCACAATTAATTAGAAACGCAACTCAAGGATCTTTTGATCTTATGGTACCTAGTACTTTATTATCAGACTTTAATAATGGTGGACATGTATTTAGTGCATCGCCTGATACTGCGAGTCCTTATATTGTTGCTACTAAATTACAATGGACAGTTGGTGAAGAAATTAAATCAATAAGATTCTTATTTGTAATAAGATATCAACCACAATAAGGAATTGAAATGACAATAAAAATTACAGACAATAATAAAATAAATCTTACTGTAGGTACAAATAGACCTGGTGCTCAAGGTGCAACTGGCCCTACTGGTGCTCAAGGTGCTCAAGGTATACAAGGTATAAAAGGTGATACTGGTGCTACTGGCCCACAAGGCCCAAGTGGTTCTACAGGATCAAAAGGTGATACTGGTTCTACTGGTGCTCAAGGGCCTCAAGGGACTACAGGTTCACAAGGTTTAAAAGGTGATATAGGTAATACTGGCCCTCAAGGTGCAATAGGTTTAACTGGCCCTCAAGGTGTTGCAGGAACTGCGGGATCTCAAGGCCCAACAGGTTCAACTGGTGCTACTGGCCCTCAAGGCCCAACTGGTTTAACTGGTGCTGCAGGTGCTTCTTTTGATATTGACTCTTACTCTACAACAACTTCTATAGATAATGCTGACTTATTATTTTTATCTAGAAATAGTTCAGGTGATGAATTTAAAATTAGTTTAACTGATTTAAATACTAAAATTGAAAGTTTAATTAGCCCCGCTTTACAAAGTTATACTGATACTCAAGTTGCAAATTTAATTAATGGTGCACCTGGTACTTTAGATACTTTAGAAGAATTAGCTACAGCATTAAATGATAATGCTAACTTTGCTACTAATCTAACTAATGTAGTTAATACTAAATTAAACATTTCTGATTTTAATACATCATGGGATACAAGATTCAGTACTAAAACTACAAACAATGTACCTGAGGGTTTATCTAATTTATACTACACAACATCAAGAGCAAATACAGATATAGATGCTAGAATAACACAACCATATATTAACGCATTAAATATTAATGCTGATAAATTAGATGGTTACCATGCTAGTTCATTTATACAAACTGGTACTTTAGCTGCTGTAGCGTCAAGTGGTGCTTATGGTGACTTAAATGGTGTACCTGTTTATCATACTGTTGCACAAACTGGTGACTATAATGATTTAATTAATGTACCTATAGGTATAACTTATTATAGAAACGCTGATGTAGATGATCATTTAAATTTATCAACAGCTGCTACTAATCAAATTTTATCTTGGAATGGTACTGATTATGACTGGGTTACAAACACTGGCGGTGGCGGTGGTGGTTCAGGTTTTAGTGGTAATTATAATGACTTAACAAATAAACCTAGTTTGTTCGATGGTAACTATAATAGTTTATCTAATCAGCCAACTTTATTTGATGGTAATTATAATACTTTAACTAATAAACCTACAATACCTAATCAATTAACTGCAGGAACAAACGTAACTATCACTAATGATGTTATTGATGTTGACTCAGTTGCTTTAACAAGTGTAAGAACAGCTACAAGTGAATCTGCTCAATTAGCATTATCATTACAAGAGGGTGATGTTGTTGTTAGAACTGATCTTAATGAATCTTATATGCATAATGGTGGTAGTGCAGGAACTATGTCGGACTACACATTATTAGCAACACCTACAAATGCTGTATTAAGTGTAGTAGGTCAAACAGGTTCTATTAGTGCAACACAAATTAAAACTGCATATGAAGCTGAATCTAATACAAATGCTTTTACAGATGCTAATGTAACTACTTTAAGTACTGCATTACAAGCAAATGATATAGCAGGTTTAACTGATGATCAAACTGGTGCTGAAATTAAAACTGCATATGAAGCTGAATCTAATACAAATGCTTTTACAGATGCTGAGAAAACTAAACTAACTGGTATTGAAACTTCTGCTGATGTAACAGATACAGCTAACGTTGTTGCTGCATTAACAGCGGGTGCTAATATTACTATTGCTAATGATGGTACAATTGCATCTACTGCTAGTTCAAGTTCAATGACTGATGCTGAAGTTAAAACTGCTTATGAAAATAATGCTGATACCAATTCTTTAACAGATGCTAATTTAGCTAAGTTAAATGCTATTGAATCTTTAGCTGATGTTACTGACACAACTAATGTTGTATCTGCTTTAACTGCGGGTAATAATATTACTATTAGTGCTTCTGGAGAGATTGCTTCTACAGCTACTAGTGGTGGCCCGTCAGTATCAAGTGGTGCAATTGTTGGTACTAATTTAGTATTAACTAAATCTGATGCTTCAACAGTTAGTATTGATGCTTCTACTTTAATCAATCCTGTTGGAATGGTTTCAGGAAGTAACCAATGGTATATATCATACGGCACTAATGCTGATGATCCAGTTGGTGTTTCAACAATGACTAGTACAGTATGGGGCCAAGGGCCTTTTTATTGGGGTGAGGAATTAGTAAGAGGATCTGAATATAACTTTAATATGATAACTGATCGACAGTTTAGATTAGGTATTTGGGATGGTGCTCAAGCTGCTACTGCATATAATGCTGGTCAAATAACTTCTACAAACTGGAATACAGTATTTGATTTTAGAGATGGTACTGGAACATTTGTAGATAGTACAAACACAGATGTAGCTTCTTTTCAATCAGGTTCAAGTTATTCAGTTGCAAACAATGCACCTTTATCTCTTAGATTTTTAAGTGATGGTCATTTAGAATTAATAGATAGAAGTGGTGGTAATGAATTTACAATTGCTAAAACAATTACTCCATTATCTGTAGATTCTTTTAAAGTACAATTTGGTGGTTGGTCTAATGCTACATTTCCTAATGGTGCTATAACTAATACTAACTTTATCTGGGAAATTGCACACGACTTTGATCTTTCAGAAGATGGTGTTAAAAATGGTGTTGAAAATCATACAGTTATTAAAAGTGGTATATCTATATCTCCAGGTGAGCAAATAAATATTAATTTAAATTTAGTGGCTCGAGGAGATTATTTTGGAACTAATTATACAAACAATAGTTCGGCTGTTACAAATGCAGATACTTTACTAGTAAATAGATTTCAATATCAAACTAATGAAAGTATTATTGGCCCTGATTATAATTTCAATACTTCAGCAGCGGGTTCACCAAGTAGTTCTAACGATGGTTACTTTACTGCGGGTGGTGGAACTATACCCTCATATAGAAGAATAGGTGTTAATAATCCAGTAGGTATGATTAGTCTTAGATATTATGCTGATCATAGTATTCAAATTTGGTCTGAAGTTGAAAATGAGTTAATAGCTACTGCTCAAGCTAATGGTAGTGGTGCTCCTATACATCTATTTCATGGTATTAGAAATGATGGTGGAACTGGTAGAACTTATGCACAAATACCAACTATATCTAAATCGAATATAGCTAGTACTTCTGGTTCAAGTGGTTCAGGTGGAATGATAATAGATCTTGCGACTAAGGTTTCAAGCTTTAGTATTGCAACATCTACAGACTTTAATGCATATCTAGTAGACACAACAAATAGTACTATAACTGCTACATTACCTGCTTCGCCTAGTAATGGACAAAGAGTAAAAATAATAGATATAGGTAATAATCTATCTACTAATAATTTAACAATAAATAGAAATAATAATACAATACAAGGGGATGCAAGTGATTTAACTGTAGCTTTAAATAGAGCCACTGTTGAATTATTATTTGTAACTACTTATGGTTGGGTATTAACCGAAAAATAATTAATTAATTAAAAGGAAATAAATAAAATGTCGACTTATAATACTATAAGATACGGGCACTTGGCAACAAGTGCTCAGGGAACAAAAGCTGATTCAGCTTTACAATCTGTATCTGAGAGTGATGTTACAGCCCATCAATCGGCTTTAGCAATTGCTGAATCTCAAGTTACAGGTTTAACTGCTGCGTTAGCTGCTAAGGTTGCTACTTCAGCTTTAGCTACTGTTGCTACAACTGGTGCTTACAGTGATTTAACTGGTGCACCAACTAACATCTCAACTTTTACTAATGATTCAAGTTATGCAACTACTACAGATGTATCAACTGCAATCAATAACTTAGTTGGATCTGCTCCAGGGACTTTAGATACTCTAGAAGAAATTGCTACTGCAATTAATGATGATGCTGCTGTATATGATACTTTAAATGCTGCAATCACAAATAAATTAGCATCTTCTGCTGTATCTACATTTGGTTTAACTCTAGTTGATGACGCTGATGCTGCAACTGCAAGAACTACTTTAGGTTTAGGCACTGCTGCAACTACTGCTGCTTCTGCTTATGCTACTGCTGCTCAAGGTGCTTTAGCTGCTAGTGCTTTACAATCTGAAACATCACACGCTGATGTTGTTGTAGATGGTGACTTTAGTTCAGCGGGTCTTATGACTACTAATGGATCTGGAACTTACTCTATTACTGCTACAAGTACTTTTGCTACAAGTGCACAAGGTGCTAAGGCTGATTCAGCTTTACAATCCGCTGCAATTAGCAATATGGTTGAGACTACTGATAGTATTGATGTACTTTCAGATGTTGATACTACAACTGCTGCACCAAGTAATGGACAAATTCTTATTTGGAATGGTTCAAACTGGGTTCCTGGTAATCCTACTTCTGCAGGTTTAGCATTTGATTCAGGAATTAAAACTGCTTCGTTTTCTGCTGCAATAAATACAGGTTACTTTGTTAATACTTCTGGTGGAGTTTTAACTGTAACTTTACCATCATCCCCAAGTGTTGGTGATGAAGTTCATGTTATTGATTCATCTAATTCAGCTGCAACTAATAATATTACTATTGGAAGAAATGGTAATCCTATTGCAAGTTCAGCTTCTGATTTAACTGTAGCCGTTAATGGTGCTGCATTTAGATTAATCTATTCTGGAAGTTCTACTTTCGGATGGGTATTAATGAACAAATAATAATACTATTTATGTGGCTCATATATTAATTATATGGGCCACTTATAAACAAGAAAGAATTTTAAATGTCACAATATATACAATTAAAATTACCCTTAGCTGTAATTAAAGAAACTGACAGTATTGGTAAATTAAATGATGTAAATATTTTTACAGCCCTTGATGGAGAGAAAAATATTCATATAGGTGCTAATCATAGCACAACAGGAACAGATGATAGTGGTAGTAATGTATCAATTGGTGATTCATCTTTAGGATCACTTACTGATGGTGAAAATAATATTGGTATTGGTCAAGGTGCAATTACAGATCTTACTACAGGTGATAACAACGTTGCCTTAGGTAAAGAAGCTTTATTTAGTATGACTACTCAAAGTTCAACTATTGGTATTGGTTACCAAGCAGGTAAAACTAATACTAAATCTCATAATGTATTTTTAGGTTATACTGCAGGTAGAGATACTTCTACTGGTGGTGATAATATTGTAATTGGTAGTCAAGCATTAAGACAAAATATTACTGGTCAACAAAACGTTGCTATAGGTAGATCAACAATGCTGAACTCAACTAGTAGTGGTAATACAGCTATTGGTCATAATGCATTATTTACACAAACAGCAGCTTCAGGTAATACTGCTATAGGTGCAAGTGCTATGTCAAATTTAGCTAGTAGTGGTTATAATAATACGGCTATTGGTGGTAGTGCAGGTCAACAATTAACTAGTGGTTATAATAATAGTTTTGTTGGTGCAGGTGCTCAACCTAGTTCAGCTTCAGTTAATAATGAAATTACAATTGGTAATGCTGATGTTACTTCTTTAAGGATCCCTGGATTAAGTTCAAGTGCTTCAACTAATGATGTATTAACATATGATGGATCTAAAATTGTACTTGCTACACCTAGTGTACCTACAATTGCACTTAATGATTTATCTGACTGTTTCCATGAAGGTAACAGTATAGGTATAGGTACTGATGCATTAAGAGACGAAGCTACTAATGGTGTAAGAAATACTGCTATTGGAAATAGAGCATTAGTAAATCATACTACTGGTGATGACAACGTAGCATTAGGTTATGATTCAGGGTTAATGCTTGATGGTGATCATAATAGAAATACTTTTATTGGTGCTTTCGCAGCCATGTCAAGGAATAGTGGTGATGATAATACTGCTGTTGGATATAAATCTCAAGGTGGCTCTACTGCTAGTGGTGATAATAATACAAGTTTAGGTTCAAATGCTTTATATGGTTTACAAGGTGGTCACTCAAATGTTGCTATAGGTAAAGATGCAGGAGATTCTATAAATTCTGGTTTTCAAAATACCATGATAGGTATGGATGCGGGTGAAACAATAACTAATGGAGATAATAATAGCTGTATAGGTTATAATGCTCAAGCAAGTGCTTCAACTGTAAATAATGAAATAACTTTAGGTGATACTAATGTTACTGTATTAAGAACTAATGGTTCTATAATGCCGTTCACTGATAATGCTCAAGACTTAGGTTCTACAAGTTTACAATGGCAAAACATTTATACTGGTGACTTACACTTATCTAATGAAAGACACAAAGAAGGTAACTCTGTTGATGGGACTACTGGTAATTGGACAATTCAAGAGGGTGCTGAGGATCTATTTATTATTAACAACAAAAATGGTAAAAAGTTTAAATTTTGCCTAAAGGAGATTGAATAATGGCTTTATATGTAAGTGGTACGGAACTATCAGGTGGTGGCGGTGGGCTACACACACTAGTAAATACTTATGACGCAGCGGGGATTAGTGCAGATATAGATATGGATATGGATTTTAGTTCATATGATAAATTTAGAGTTCTTATTACTGATCTCTATTCTAGCAGTGCTAGTAAAATTGTGTTCAGATGTAAAAATGCTAGTAATCAACTAAACTATTTAAATAGTGGTTCATATAGTGCTATGGGTAGAAAACACGCTGCAGGATCAGGTGGTACAGAAGTTCATGCTATAACAGCTTTTGAATCTGAAGAAGCACATAAACATAATAATTATGACTTTATTTGTAGTTATGAAAATAATTCTTTTCAAGCTTATGGTAAGCATTTAATGGAATTAGGTGGTCTTACGACAAGTTCAGTAACATATAGTACTTATGAAGACTTTTCTTATGGGGATAGGCTTAGTACTATATCAAATGTTAATAAACTTATATTATATAATTACGGTATTACATGGACTGCGGGTACAATTAAAATTTACGGTTTAGGATAAGGAGATAATAATATGTGGTTAAGTGCAATTAAGTTAGCAGTAAATGCAGGATCAAAAATTTATGCTAATAAACAAAGAACAAAAATGGCTATGTCAGATGCACAATTAATGCATGCATCTAAAATGGCTAGAGGTGAAGAACAATACCAAGGAAAATTATTAGAGGCAAGGCAATCGGATTGGAAGGATGAGGCGGTTCTCATAATTTTAAGTTTGCCAATAGCAATTTTGGCTTGGGCAGTTGTGTCGGATGACCCAACAGCTATGGATAAAGTAAAATTATTTTTTGATATGTTTGCTACACTCCCTAGTTGGTTTACTAATTTATGGATTCTAGTAGTAGCATCTATTTATGGTATTAAGGGGACACAAATATTTAAAGGTAAAAAATAATGGCTAAGAATTCAGCACATCAAAGAATAGATGATCATGAAAAATTATGCAGAATAATGCAGAATCAAACTAATAAAAAAATAGATGATTTAAAAGCACAAATGCAAAGAAATGAAAAGGCTGTACTTGGTATGATTGGAATGGTTGTACTCGGAATGGGTACAATTATAATGGAATTATTTGGGAGAATATAATAATGGATAAAATAATATATAATTTATTTGGTGCTATTGATAATACAATATCAA
>Ga0181390_1000458_pt1 | contig 18584 bp, 19 predicted proteins | sample 13SPOviralmetaG_FD_130085 | JGI IMG/M metagenome (GOLD analysis project Ga0181390, IMG submission 130085) | Marine viral communities from the oligotrophic San Pedro Time Series (SPOT) site, San Pedro Channel, CA, USA - 13 SPOT_SRF_2010-07-21 | ecosystem: Environmental > Aquatic > Marine > Strait...
ATATGTTCCACAAGCAGAAAGTGCAGTTCAAATGGTTACTGCTAGCCAAACTACACCAAATGGAGCACAATATGGATTTTTATTAAGTGGTAGTGATACAACAGGATCAGAAGGAACATATTTAGTTCCTTTTTCACAAAATTTACCTAAATCAGGATTTTCTGGATTACCGGATTCTTCAAAACTATCAATTGGAGGCCCACAATTAGCAGTATATCATACTTACAATCAATTAGTAGCAAGTGCATCTACTCAACCTCCTTTAGAGTGTAGCACAATTTCTAAATCGTATGCATGGGTATTAGATGGTCTAGATCCATCAAATGAAGATAATTATTACCAATGGGCACCCTCCTCATCAGATTGTGGTTTTTATGAAGATAATAAACAATCATATTTAGTAGAAAGAGGGGATATATTAAGAGTTGAGGGTATAAAAACTCTACTTTCTCCAGATGTTACAAATTTAACTTCATCTATTGAATTTAAAGAAGATTTTGTAGTAGAAGAAATTCAAAATTATTATTATACATCCTCATTTTTTGCAAATGGTCCTGGTACTTTAATTGTAGGAAGTGAATTTTTACAATCTAATGTTGTATTTTTCGGGGGTTATCTTCCAATTGGTAGTATACCTACAGATACAAACAATTCAAGAACTAGAACTATTGAGGGTCCTGGTGGATCAGGTGCTACTGGTACTTTTACTACAGATGGTAGTGGTACAGGGGGAGCAATTGAAGTAACCTCTTTCGAAGATAGATCTAATGCGGCAGTGATTAATTTTAATAGTTTTTCAATATCTGCTAACTTAACAGGAACTGGATATGCAGTAGGTGATAAAATTTTCATATCACCATCATGGTTTAACAATGCCTTAAATTTTGGAACAGGAATATTTGATTCAATAGAAATAACATTAACTAATGCTAATGTTGTAACAGCAGGACAAGGAAACCCATTTACAGTACAATCAGCTTATAATGCAGGTTGTGGTGCTGGTGGTGGTGCTGAAACACCTTATCAAACTCATGAAAGAGGAAAAATTGGATTAGTATTACCTACATTCTTAAAAACAGATAGAAATCCTTCAGAAGTACTACTAGGAATAAATGCTGGAGAAATTACAAAATTTACAATAAGAAGACAAATTGAGAATGAAAGAAAAGTAATGACTAAAGATACTAAAACAACTTTAGGATCACAGGGATATCTAACGCAAACTGGAGGTGGATTTTTACTTCCTACAGATTTAAGTACTACACAAAAGCAAAATGCATTAAATATAATAAATGAGTTAAGATCTAAAAATGCATTCCCTGGAAGTAATAATACAAAAGCAACAGATAGTACAACAAGTTCCGATTAAGCTTGGAATAGAAACTAAAAAATTATATATTTATAAACAAAATACGATAACATGGGATATTTAAATAATCAGATAATAACAGTAGATGCTATTCTTACTAATAAAGGAAGAGAGTTATTAGCAAAAGGAGATGGCTCCTTTAATATAACACAATTTGCTTTATCTGATGATGAAGTCGATTATACATTATACAATCCAAACCATCCATCAGGATCAGCTTATTATGGTGAAGCAATTCAAAATATGCCTCTAATGGAAGCTTTTCCGGATGAATCTCAGATGATGAAATATAAATTAGTTTCACTAAATAGAGGAACATCAGTAATGCCTACTGTTGGGGGAGTTAATGCAATTAAAGAAAAACAACTTACACCAACTACTATAATTCCTAAAACATCTAATTACTTAGGAAATGTTGAAGGAACTTCAGAATCTGGGTATTCTTTTACTATAGCAGATGTAAGAGTATGTAAAACAACATCAGGATTTGTAGCTACTGGAACTAATACTGACGCGGCAAATGCTTTGAATGCTCAAAATGCTAATCAGATAATTACAAATGGGACTGCAGTTTCACAAACAGTAATTGGTACTTCATTAACAATAACAGGAACAGGTAATAATTTCTTATTTGGAAATAATACTTCACTTTATACTACATTAACAGTAATAGGATTAGATAGTGGTGCAAGAGTACAAGTCCCAGTACAAATAACATTAAACTCAATCGCAACTATATAAAAAATAAATTATGGCAGCAACACCCGAAGAAACAGCAAGAAGAAATGGAGGCAGAGGAGCTTTTATACCATTATCTAGTGATGATGTGGTTTTAAGTAATGACTCAGTTACATCTGCTATGTGGAGTAATAATTCTCCAACATTAAGAGAATATTATACAAGTTCGGCACAATTAGCTAGTGCAGCAGCACCTTATTATATAACAGTTTTCCAAACAGCTTCTACTGATGTTACTGCAGAAATCCAATTTGATGTAGCTTATTGTGATGCTGAAGGAAGTGGTAGTAAATATCTTAATCCTTTAGTTATAGGAGTAACTCCTACAAGAACTAATTATGGACAATATAGAAATTTAGTTTTAGGAGATGAAAATGCTTCTTTTATTTTTGGTAATTATTCATCTTCATATTTTTATGTAATAAATTTAGAAAGAGCAAGATACAAACAAAGTATTCTACCAGGAACTTGGACATTAGAATTATCAGGTTCATCAGCAGGTCAAGCTCCAATTGTTTTAACAGATGATAGTGTAGTAAACAATGTAGCCCAATTTTCAGATGCTGGTAGATATTATAACATTATATCGGGTTCAGCAGGCGTAGTATCACAAGGATATGCAGGTTCAAATCAAGCAGATGGTTGGACCCCAGGTTCTGGGTCTTATGGTTGGGTTTTACCTGATGTTAATTTATTAATATTAAATGGTGAAGCTTTAGATGGAGCTCATGCTGATGGTGGAATTGTATTAAATACAGTAAGAACTCCATCTGATACTTATGATTTAGCAAATGGGGGTAATCCTTATTTATTAATAGATGCCTTAAATAGAGGAGGATTAGATGAAAATGCCCCAACAGGATTTACTTTAAATAGCCAAGAAGATCTATCATCAGATTTTATATTTTGTAGAGCTAAAAATAGTGAATTCAATTATTCGGGTAATCCATCATTTATATCATCATCAACAGGAGAAATTATATATGATTCATTTATTACTAATCCAACTACTTACATTACAACTGTAGGTCTTTATAATGATTCTCAAGAATTATTAGCAACAGCTAAATTATCAAGACCTTTAGAAAAAGATTTTACAAAAGAATTACTTGTAAGAGTAAAATTAGATTTTTAAGATGAATGGCTGCGTTCAAACAATTTAACACAAACGAGGTAGTATTAACTCCTTTTTATGCTAATAAAGACTTCTATTTTAGAGGTTCTGATATGACAGCATCTAATGTAGGAATTGAAATTTACCAATCAATGCAGGGGCCTTATGTATCTGGCTCTTTCCCAACAGGATTTACAACTAGATTAGATCAAGTATTAGTTTTTAATAATATTAAACAATTATATTATAGTAATTATTTAACTCAATCTTATGGTGATAATCCATCTACAGCAAGTCTATTAGCAGGAGCAACCCCAGAATATAATTCATACTATGGAAAAACAACAGGTCCTAGATATGATAATTTTTTACAAACATCAGAAAAACAAAATAGAGATTTTGTTCAATTCTCTGCCTCTGGAAATATTAATGGCCCTACAGTTATATCAATACCTTCAAAATTATTTGGAGAAAAAATTCCATGTGGTCAATTTAATTTAACTTATACTTCATCTCTTAATTATACTAGAAGTTTTATACACGATGATGAAGAAGGCAATTTAATTGCAACTCAATCTAATATAGCTGGAGATACAGTATTTACAGGTAGTGTGGGACAAATATTTTATTCACAAGGTATAGCTATTTTGACACGAGATGGAGAAGGAAATTTAAAATTAATGGCAAATAATATAGGATCTGATGTTGGTGTTGGAAATAATAATTTAGATTCATGTTCAATTTCATTTTCTTCATCTATTACAATAAGAGAAAATCAATATAAATGTTCTATAAAAGATAGTGAATATACTTACACTCAAAATCCTTCTGCGCTAAAACCATCAAATAATTTATCAGGAGTAAATAATCTTTTATCATCATCTATAAATGTAAGTACATATGGGGATGATGGAAATGCTGGTACTTATGTTTTAAATTATAATACTTTAACAGGAGTAGGATCAGGAGCCACCGCAACTGTAATTGTAGGCCCTGCAGGTAAAGTTACTAATATAACTACATTATATGAAGGAAAAAATTATCTAAAAGGGGATGAAATAAATTTAGATATGGAACAACTCAAACCAGGTGGGGGGCAAGTTATATTTAATGCTACCGGAGATATTCCTATAAAATTACAAGAAGGAGATACTGTTAACTTATCTTTTATTGATAACCCTAACCAAACATACTATGATTATGCAACAGGATCATATTTTAGCCCCTATGTAACTACCATAGGATTATATAATGAATCATTCCAGTTAGTAGCTGTAGGAAAATTATCACAACCAATTCCTATTTCATTGTATACAGATACAACATTTATAGTAAATTTCGATACATGATAAATTGGACATATAAAAACCAAGAAGTTACGAATATATCAGACTTCCCAGATGATACTTATGGGTTTGTTTACACAATAACTCATCTCCCTTCACAAAAAAAATATATTGGAAAGAAAATCTTATATTTTACTCGTAAAGTAAAATTAGGAAAAAAAGATTTAAAACAATATGAAGGAGTAGTTGGTAGAAGACCATCATATAAACTAGCTATAAAAGAATCAGACTGGAAAACTTATTGGGGTTCTAATAAAGAACTACAAGAATTAATAAAAACAGAACCATCTGAAAATTGGGAAAGAAATATAATTATAGCTTGTTCTTCTAAAAAACTTTTAACATATTATGAAACGAAATATTTATTTGTTTACCAAGCATTAGAAAACCCTGATGAATTTTGGAATGATAATATTTTAGGAAAATTTTATACTAAAGACTTCGATTAATATAGCTTTGATTAGTTAAATTAGTTATGTATATTACTGCCATGGTAAATGAACTTTTAGTAAATTTAGTAAATTCTGTCTTAGGAACAGGAAAACGTACAGCAAGAGGCAATCAAGCATATACTTGTCCCTTTTGTAATCACCCAAAACCAAAACTAGAAGTTAACTTTTCAGAAAATAAAAAAGGATATAATCCATGGCATTGTTGGGTATGTGGGAAAAAAGGTACTAAAATTTCAACATTATTTAAACAATTAAAAGCATCAGCAGATAAATTTACTGAATTATATAAGTTAGTAGCTGAAGAAAAAGAATATCAAACAGTAGAAAACAAAATAGAAGTCAAATTACCAGATGATTTTAAACCTATTAGTAATCAATCAACAGATTTAATAGGTAAAAAAGCATGGAATTATTTAAAAAATAGAGGGATTACTATAGATGATGTTTTAAAATATAATTTAGGATATTGTGAGTATGGAAATTATAGTAATATGATTATTATTCCATCTTATGATAGTAATGGTAAACTTAATTTTTTCACAGGCAGATCATTTGAAAAGGATCCATATAGAAAATATAAAAATCCAGAGGCATCAAGAAATATTATTCCTTTTGAATTATTTATTAATTGGGATTTACCTCTAGTTTTATGTGAAGGTCCATTTGACGCTATAGCTATTAAGAGAAATGCTATACCTTTATTAGGAAGTAACATACAGGGTTCTTTAATGAAAAAAATAGTAACATCAACAGTTAAAAAAATATATATAGCATTAGATTCAGATGCAATAAAAAAATCAATAAAATATGCTGAAGAATTTATAAATGAAGGTAAAGAAGTTTACATGGTAGAACTTCAGGGGAAAGACCCTAGTGAAATGGGATTTAACGATTTTACAAAATTAATTCAAACTACCACTCCATTAACACAATATAATTTAATGGAGAAGAAATTACAACTTATATGAGTAAAAGAAACATCAAAAAATCTTATAATAGGATTTTAGAGATTAGTGAAGATGCAAAGCAAATTACACTACCAGATTCTAGGTATTACCAAAGAAATGGTGAGTATTACCCATCAATAACTTATGTTTTGAGCTGTTACCCTAAAGGTAAACATTTTCAAGATTGGTTAAAAAAAGTAGGATACTCAGCAGATTGGATTGTAAAAAAAGCAAGTGAAGAAGGAACTCAAGTACATGAAATGTGTGAAGACTATCTTAATGGTAAAGAATTAAATTTTTTACAAAATGGAATACCAATGTATCACCCTGATGTTTGGCAAATGTTTTTAAAATTTGTAGACTTTTGGGAAACTTATAATCCAACATTAATTGAAACTGAAGTCCATATATTTTCAGATGAATTAAAAGTAGCAGGTACTTGTGATATGGTATGTGAAATTGATGGTGAATTATGGATTATAGATTTTAAAACATCAAACCATCTTCAAACTACATATGATTTACAAACAGCAGTTTATGGTAAATGTTATGAAGAATGTTATGGTAAAACAGCGGATCGTTATGGTATATTATGGTTAAAGTCTTCAAAAAGAGGACCTAAAGATGGAGTAATACAAGGTAAAGGATGGGAATTATATGAGTCAAAACGTACTCAAAATGAAAATATTGATATATTTAATACTGTAAAAAGATTATTTGATTTAGAATATCCAAAACATAAACCAATATTTACTGAATTTAAAACTACAGCTAAAAGAAAATTGTAATATTTATAACAAAAATTCAACTATGGATAATTTTGATTATAAAAAATACATAACAGAGGGTAGATTATTAAAAGAAGCTTCTAATAAACCTAAAGCAATTATATTAGCAGGCGCTCCTGGTGCTGGTAAAGGTTATATATTACGTGGTTTAGATTTATCAGGTTTAACTACCTATAATTTAGATTTAGATTTTGTACCTTTATTAAAAAAAGCAGGAGTTAGTTTAGATTTAAAAAATGCAACACCTGAAGAAAGAAGTGAAGCTGCTAAATTAATGAGGCAGGCAGCTTCAAAATTAAAGGATGAAGATTTACCTAAAGCAATTGCTAGTAGAGAATCATTTATATTAGATGGAACAGGAGCGTCTAGCCGTGCTACTCTTAAATTAAAAGATGAATTAGAAAATGCAGGATACGAAGTATTTATGCTTTATGTTTATACAGATTTAGAACGTTCATTAAAACAAAATCAAGATAGATTTGATAAATCTGGAGGTGAAGATAGAAGTTTAGCACCTGCAATTGTAATGCGTACATGGAATGATGTAACTCAAAATTATGATATATACAAAAATGCATTTGGTGGTAATTTTGTATCTGTATCTAATTTACTAAAAGATGAAAAATTAGATAACTTAGAGGATATAGTTGATAAATATTTAACACCTTTTAAACCCCAAGGCACTAAACCAAAAGATGCTAAAGCACAAGCAAGATCTGATAAAAGAAAAGCTGCAATTAATGCTCAAATTAAATCATTATTAGCAGATGATGGTGTTAAAAATGTTATTGATAACTCTGTATCAGCTGAAGAAGCACAAGCAAAATTAAAATCATTTATTAATGGGTAAGATTTTAGCAGCATATGGAGGTGGATTTAAACCACCTACAGCAGGCCATTTTGAAATTGTAGAAAAATCACTACAAGAATTTCCTGAAATAGACGAATTTGTAATATTTGTTGGGGGTAAGGTACGTGATGGTATTGAACAAGAAGAATCTATTTTAGTATGGGATATTTATAAAAAGTATTTAGCTAATAAAGTTAGGATAGAACCTGTAAAATCTCCAATTGGAGAAATTTTACGTTTAGCTAAAAATAACCCTCAAGATCTTATTTATTTTGTTATAGGGTATAGAGATGGGAGACAGGATGATTTAGATGATGTAGCTGCAAGAACAGGAAATTTAAAAGAAAAGTATCCTAATATAGTAGTTAAAGTTATCCCCACTTATAATCCTAATATGAGTGGAACAAATGCTAGAAAAGCACTTAATCAATCTGAAGAAGAATTTTTTAATTTTTTACCATCTAAAGTAAAAGAAAAATCAGAAATATTTCAAATATTGCGCCCACCTATTAATGAAAAAAAAGATCCTAAAAAAGGTACAGGTAAAAAACCTGAGGGGTCTAAACGTAGATTATACACAGACGAAGATCCAAAAGACACAGTAGGTATAAAATTTTCAACTAGACAAGATATAGTAGACACTTTAAATAAAGTTTCATTTAAATCTAAATCTCATGCTAGACAATCTCAAATTATTAATTTAATCCACCAAAGAGTAAGAGCAGCATATGGTAGAGCAAAAGACCCAGCTGTTAAAAAACGTTTAAAAACAGCTTTAGATTATGCTAAACAAAGAAAGGAAGCATCAAAATCAAAAACCCAACGTTTAAAAAATAAAAAAAATGAAAATGTAGCTCCTAATCATAATGGTAAGGCAGCTCCATTTGGATCAGGATATAATAAAGTAAAAGAAAATATTAATGAAGAAATAACTAAATCTCAATTAGATGCTATTGAAGTTTATGCTGATAAATTATTTGCTAAATTAGGTATTGATATTGAGTTTACAAAACATTTCCTTGATAGAGTAAATGATAAAAGAAACATTAAACCCATATCAGTTCCAGAATTAGTAGGAATGTTTAAACGTTTACATAAAAAACATGGCAAACCATTATCCAAGGTAGATGATGATTTTGATGCTGTTGTTAAAGATTTTAATAATAATATTAACATACCGTTTGCTATAAATGTAACACCTAATGACATTGATTTAGTTGCAAAAACTGTTATGAGAAAAAAAGATTTTAAAACATCTACCCCAGTAATTGCTTTAAATGAAAATGCTACATACTCTAAAAATATAAATGTTCAAGATAAAATAGATCAATTAACACAATATATGATTGATAAAGGTTTAAATATAGAACCCTTACCATCAGTTGAATTAGTAGATGGAGATTCAGAAAATGCTAGTGACTTTTTTGGCAAAACAGCATATTATGATCCTGAAAAAAATCATATTGTATTATACACTGAAGGTAGACATCCTAAAGATATAGTTCGTTCATATGCCCATGAAATGATTCATCATATTCAAAATTTAGAAGATAGATTAGAAAATATTAATACTACAAATACTACTGAAGATGATAATTTAGAAAAAATTGAAAAAGAAGCATACACAAATGGTAATATTACATTTAGAAATTGGACAGATACATTAAATGAATCAGTTGTGGGAGATAAAATTAAATGTGATGAATGTGGTTGGAGTTGGAATATAGTAGATGGGGGTAATGATTTATTTATGTGCCATAAATGTGGACATGATAATGAACCTATAAGTGAAACTAAAGATTATTTTGGGTTAAATAAATTTGTAAAAGAAGTAGCCGAAGAAATTTTGATATCTGAAGAAGAAGTCGTATCTTCACCATCTATGAAATATAAAATATACTCAGACATGGATGGTGTGTTAACAGATTTTAACAAATCATTTGAAAAATACTCAAAAGGAATGCCCCCAAGAGATTATGAAAAGAAATTTGGAAAAGATAAGTTTTGGGAATTAATTGATGGTAAGGGTAAAGTAGGATTTTGGGCAGGAATGCCTTGGATGGAAGATGGAAAACAATATTGGGATTATATAAAAGATTATGATACTGAACTATTATCTTCACCTTCAAGATCTTCAACTTCAAGATTAGGAAAAAGGTTATGGGTTAAAAATAATATGCCTGGTATAAAATTAACATTAGCCCAAGCACATGCAAAACAAAATTATGCTGCACCAAATCATATTTTGATTGATGATAGAAAATCAAATATTGAACAATGGATATCTCAAGGAGGTATAGGTATTTTACACACATCAGCTGCAGATACAATTCAACAACTAAAAAAATTAGGCATATGAAAAAAATAAATTCACTAGCAGGAGGATATAGTAAATCTATACCTAATATAAGGTCAAAAAAAGAATTCAAATTATCCCAACCCAAACAAGCAAATGTTGAAGAAATTTATAATAAAATAAAAATGTTACATGCAGATGGTAATCTAAATACATCTGATATTAATATTATTATTACTGAATTAAAAAAAATAGTATAATGAGTGAAAATGTTTTAAAAAAAGAATTTGGCAAGAAAGATGTTAAACGTCTTAGAAATTTAATGACAGGCAAACATACTAATAAGAGTGGTCAAAGTGTAGGTTATAACAAAAAACAATCATTTTATGAAGAGGGTGATATTTGGGAAGAAGATGGTCGTAAATGGACTATTAAAGATGGCATAAAACAAAATGTTACAAAATTAGATAACGCAAAAAAATCTCATGTAGTTCCTTTATTTTGTCCAAAATGTAAAAAAGTAATGAATAAAGGAATGGATCCTAGTTATTATCAAGCTGTAAATCAATGTTTTTCATGTTTTAAAAAATTTGAAACTCAATTAAAAGCAACAGGATTATGGGAAGAATGGGAGAAAAAAACAATTAATGGTAATATTGATTCATTTATAGTTTGGTATAAAGATTGGGTAATGGATAGTTTAAATATATCAAATAATTCATTTGTTACAGAACAAGGTGATGTAGAAACTTGGCATGGTGGAGTTAATAAAACAAAAGCTATAGAAAATCTTAATAAAACTATCAAGCTTTGGGAAGAAGCTAAAAAATAATATATATTTATAAATAAAAATGGATAATTTTAATCTTAACAAATATTTTAAAAAACAATACCTATCAGAAGGTGATATAACCCCTAGTGATATTAGTCCTTATAAACTTCAAGACTACTCAGATATTAAAGTTTTAACAGATGCACTTAGTAAATCATTAGGTTTTGATGTTGAACAAAGATTAGGAAGTGGGTCTTACAATGGTAGAGGAGGATATTACATTAAAATGCCAAATAGTGGAATAAGATATTGGGATGAAAATAGTATAAAAGCTATTAAATCTGCATTTAATGAAGCAAATAAATTATCTAAAGAGTATGAATTTGAATATCAGGGTGTATCAGATTATGAAATAGAACCAGGTGAAAGATCATGGCCAGCTAGTATAGGTTTGTTTATAAAAGAAAAAGAAAATATAGAAGAGGGAATGAGTAAAGCAAGCATCATGAAACAAATTAAGGATGCTGAAGAAATTTTAGACAGTGGTGAAGCTAACGGTATGCCCCTCGATAATGAGACTGAAATGTTAGTTCAAAATGAACTTAAAAGACTACGTTCTCTATTTAAATCAGTTAATGAAATGGATATTAATGATCCAATTCTTGTAAAAATGAGAGCTGCTAAAGATAGAACAAAAAGAGAATTATCTAAAGCTAAATCAGATTTTGGTAAAGAATATGGTGATGCCGTTAAAAAAGCTTACAGTAGGAACAATAATGATACTAAAATGAGATCTTTATTAAAACAAAGAGCTCAACTAATGCGTGATATGGAGCAAGAAGCTGAACCAGAAGGTGGGCCAATTGCTGATGAATATGGTAGTAAATTAAACAACATTGATGCGGCAATCGCTAAATTATCAGGTAGAAAAGAAATGACTTATGATCAAGCAATAGCTGAAAACGATTCATACGTAAGAGTATCTGAACCTAAATTTATAAAAGACAAAAACAACCCTAACTTCTTATATGTTAATTTTAAATATGATATAGGTAATGGTGTATTAACTGCATTAGGTAAAGAAACAATGTCAGGTCAAATTAGGAGATTAAGTTCAGCTGAAGCAATGAAACAAGCAACAGTTCTAGCTAAAGATTTGGAAACACGATATAATTTAGAAGATATTGATGTTTACGATAAAGAAAATGGTGTAGTTCAAATATTTGCTGTATCAGATGATTTTATTGATATGGATCCAAATACATTAAATGAAAGTGCTTCAACTGAAGAAAAAAGAATTGCTATGCGTGCTATTAAAAGTATAGCTAAATATAGAGGTGTTAGTGAAGATGAAGCAAAACGAGATCTTAATAGAGCAATTGAACAATTAGGTAGTTTAAAAGAAGCAATAACAGATTTTAAAGAAACTATTGAATTAGGGAAAACATTAAATGAAGAACTTTGCGCTAAAGGTAAGGCCTATAGAAAACGTAGAATAGCAGCTGGAGAAAAATCATCTGCTTATTTATCTGGCCGTGCTGTTAAAGTATGTAAAGGTCAAATGAGTGGTAAGAAAAAGAAAAAATGATTAAACTAGCAAATATACTATCTGAAATTAAAAAAAAAGATAATAATAGAGTACCTGAAGCAGAGTTAATTCTACCCAGAGGTAAAAAAGTAATTCTACAAGCTGAAGATACAGATTATAAAAGAGGATTAATAGTTGAATTATTAGATAATGGTGGCTATAAAATGGCTTATTGGTATGATAAACCAGACAAACCATACCCAGTTGAAATTTTAGTTGATGGTCAAAGTATTAAAGAAGATGGTAAAATAGTAGAAATGAAATTTCATCCACAAGATTATTATGATAAACAATAAATAATAATGACTAGAGAAAGATTAGACGAAATAATTCAAGAATCCTTACGTGACTGGTTTAAAAAAGAAAACTGGGTTCGTATTAATACCTCGGGCAATATTGCTGGTGACTGCGGTACTATGAAAAAAGGTAAAGCAACTACTAGATGTTTACCTAAGAAAAAAGCCCAATCTTTAACTAAAGCAGAAAGAAAAGCCACAGTTGCTAAAAAAGTACGTGGTAGTAAAAAAGGAAAACAATTTGTGGGCAACACAAAATCCGCAAAATACCGAAAAGGAACGTATAAGAAAAAATCTTGATATATTTATCAATAAACCCAACTAAAATAAATTCAATAAAATGAAAAAATCGGAATTAAAAGAAATAATCAAAGCCAACTTTTTAGCAGAGGCTGAAGATTCTAAAAAAGGAAACAAGGAAGAACAAAAACGTATGGAAGGTGCTATTCGTGATGATAGAGATCATATAAAAAACCTTGAAAAGGACATTAAAGATAATGAAGCTAAATTAGCTAAGTTAAAAAAAGACGAACCTAAAGACGTTTCTGAAGAAATGAAAAAAGATGATGATGTCAAAGAAGCTATGAGAGGTGGAGATGATGTTGATGAAGGTATGCGTGGTAAATATGAAGAAGATGATACAATGAGAGAAGCTGTAGAAGATGATGTTGATGTTGATGTTGATGAAAAAGAAGATATTGATGTTGATATTGAAAAAGATATTGATATTGATGATGTATCTAAAGAATCAGACATTGAAGTTAAATCAGAAATCCCAGGTGAGTCTGCAGACACAGCAGCAATTTTAGGTCTTTTAACTAAGGCACAAGAAAAAGCTAAAGGTATGGGAGACGAAAAATTAATGGACCAAATTGGAAATACTATCACATATTACACTAGAGCACACGTTGTAGCTGCTACTAATGAAGATTTAGAAAGTGGTGAATATGGGGATCCAGTTTCGGCTAATATAGATCTTACTAAAGGTAGTGGAGATACAGCAAGCATGTTAGATGCAGAAGCTGCACTTAATCTTCAAGAAGTAAAAAGATTTAGAAAATTAGCAGGTTTAATTTAAAAATAAAAAATAGTTATTAATTAATAAAATTTATAAAATGGACACAAAAGAATTATTAGAAGGAATTAAAGAACAAGTATTATTGATTGAAGCAGAAATTGAAAAAACAAGTGCTGCTGCTAAAGGTAGATGTAGATCTGCAGCAAATAAAATCAAAAACTTTTCTACAGATTTCAAAAGAAACCATAAATAAAATGAACGAACGCAAACTTACTAAAGCAGAACTCAAAAAAAGAGAGGATATTATCATGAATATGAAAGATAATAAAAGAGATCTTGTAAAAAAATATGGTAAGGATGCCGAAGCTGTTATGTACGGACGTGCTACTAATATGGCTAAAAAACAAACTAAAGAAATGAGAGACCCTAATTTAACTGAATTGATTAAAGATGCTTTAAAAAATCCTAAAAAAGCCGATTTAAATAAGGATGGTAAGCTATCAGATTATGAAGAAAAAAGAGGGGCTGCTATTGAAAAAAACATAAAAGAAGCTAATATAGGTTTAGCCGATTTAGAAGACATAGGATATGACGATGGTGAATATGCATTTGATAAGCATTTTAATAAATCCCAATTAAATAATAGACTCGATACTAAGTATTATACAAGAGGATTTGTTCAAGCTATAACTGATAGCGCAGAAGCAATTCGTTTAAATGAAAACGCAACACCAAGAGGTGAAGATTTTACTTATGACTATGAAGATATAGGTCAATTTTATTTAGAAGGTTTTGGTAAACCATATTCATTAAATAATAGTGAATTAGAGATATTAGGTAAACAAATTGTTGATAGATTATATAAAGGAGATATTAGTAAAGCATATGATGATCTTTATAAAAAAAGTCAAAATGCTGCTGTTAGCAGGTTAACTAGTAGAGGAAAATTAATAAACCCTAGGTCTATTGATGAAGTAAATTTACCCTCATCATTACTTATAAAAATGGCCTCTGAAGTTACAGATGTAAAAGACTTAGCTAAATTATTAAAAGGAATTTATGATGCTGTGCAAGGCAAAGAACAAAAAGACTTTTCTAAAAATCAAAAGTTTGGAAGAGTTTTAAATTTTTTAAATGATATTATAGATGATAAAGATGAACCAGTAAAAGAGGATTTAGATTTAGGTCATGAAGATAATGAACCTAGCATGATTAAAGGCGATTTATATCAGATTGGTAAAGCATCTATGCAATTATATAAAACCCTAGATCAATTTGATGGTATGGGCGAAGTAGATTTACCTTCATGGTGGCAAAGTAAAATATTCAAGGCAAAAGAGGCTGTGGTTGGTGCTCAAGAATACCTTGATTTTGAACTTAACGAACCACAAATTGATGCTGTAGTTGACGTAAATACACGCGTTATAAACAATGATAGTGTAGAAGCCATAGATAGCGTTGATATTGACGAAACAGTTGAAGATTACATTACATCAGTTGATGATTTAACCGAAGAAAATATAACAGAAAATATGAATTATAATAAATGGCGTCGTGCCTTTAATGGGAAAACATTTGCTAAAAAAACAATATTATTAGAAGATTATAATAATAATAAAAAACGATATGAAATTAGATTTAAATATCAAGAAACACCAAGAGCAGATGTAGTTTCTGTTTCAGAATCACATTTTGGAGGTCATGAAGGTAGTGGATTAGCATTTGCTATGTCTAACATGCAAACAAAACCTCGATTTTTATTTACAGCGGATGATAAATTCGAATTCGATAGTGAAGAAGAATTTGAAAAATGGTTAGAATCAGGTGAAAAAGGATTAGAAAATTTACTATCATTTTTATTAGGAGGAGAATTTGCTGATGATGCTATTGAACGTTACCTTGAAACCGGAGTATATAAAATTGTAAAAATTAAAGAAGCAGAATATGCCCCTTCAGCTTCAGTAAATGAAAATAAATCATCTAAATACAGTACAGTAGCAGAAAAATTAGCTAAAGAATTAAAAGAAGGTTTACCTAAAGGATTTTGGGATAAAAAAATCGATGCTAAAGATGAAGATCAAGATGGTAAAGTAGATGAATCATATGATACTCTAGTTAATAAAATAAAAAAACAGGGCAAATCAGAAAAAGCAGCAAAAGCTATTGCAGGTGCCGTAGCATCATATAAAGCAAAAGGCGGAGGAAAAGGTCCAACAGCAAAACAAAAATAATATGACAGCGGCAGAACTAAGGGAAAAAGTTAGGTTACTTGTTCCAACTCTCGTTGGTAATAAAAAACAAGCTGAAGCAGCTGCTGTTGAGTACGATGAACTTACAAAATTCCCCGAATTAAAAAGAATAATAGTTGACTTATTGACTCATGAATTTGATAATTTTGTAGCATCAATTGATTGGGTTGCACCTAAACCTACTACATTTAGAATTAATCTTAAAAATGGCTTCAATTTCTATTTAATATTTACAAGAACAAGTTGGATAGCTCAAGTTGAAGGTAAAAAATATTACTTACTTAACTTACCAGAAGAAGAAAGAGCTATTGATGCTATTGCTCGTATTTTACGATATGGAGCTCCTGATACCGGAAGTAGTGAAGGAAGTGAATCTGAAAGTGGAGGAGCAGAAGAAGATGTTGATGTTGAAGTAGATGATAACGTTGAAATAGATTTATAATGGATCCAATAACTAAATATTTAAATAATATAGCATATAAATTTCCTAAAGGATATCCTGATATGGATAATCCTGAAGAAAAAGCTATGTTACTTGAAATGGTCAATAATCTTATTAAAGAAGAAGAAATTGAATCTGTTGATGATCTTAAAGTAGATATAATTTTAGATCCAGAACAAGAAGCTGGTGAAATTGAAGATAAAAAAGATGATTTACAAGATTTATTAAAAACAGTAACAGATAAAAATTCAAAAGATAAAATTGCTTTATTTATAAAAAATTTAGAATATATAGATAAAGTAAATCATTATTTAGATAAGAAAAATTTTGATGATATAGAAGAAATTCTAGTAAAAGCTTTTATTGATAGAAATAATCAATATAAAATATTTTATGAATATTTACCAAAAATGATTAATTATTCTAATTTACCATCTGATGGTAATCTAATTCAAATAATGAAGAAATATGGGTTTGATGAAAAATTCTTATCCGATCTATTAAAAAGAGACTACCAAGCTGGAGGTAAAGGAGTAGGGCCTGGAGAATTATTTTTAGTTACTTTATTAAAAGATACTTATAAGGGAGGAAAAGGAGACGTTCAAGTTAAAGCAGCAGATGAAACTGGAGTAATTGTAGCTGGTGGTAAAGAAATTGAAATAAAAGCTACGGGAGCTCAATTATCTGTATTTTCACGAAGTGATACTTTTAGTAATAATTTTTATAAATGGTTAAAAAAATATAATGAAATTTATTGGGGGAAATATAGTGAAGGTAGAATTAGAGTTCCTTATAGATTAGAAAATTTAATAAATTCACTATCCCCAGATGAATCTTCTAAATTTCTTAAAGATTTTATTCCATATTTTACTAGTATCTATTCTGAAAGAGTTGATATTAAACCTGCTTTAGATAAAGCTATTAATAATAATAAATTTGATGGGAGTATTTTTGAAATTGAAATAGCTAAAATATTAGCTACGGCTTATATAGAAAAAGAAAATATTGAAGGGTTTTTATTTTTAGATAAAAAATCAGGTAACTTTGATACGTTTAGTTCAAATGAAGTAATTAATAATATAGGAGATGGTAAATTAGAAGTAAGTGCTTATAGTGATATGTCTCCTAGACTAAGATTAAAAAAATAATATGTGTAACTGCGGATGTAATACTTGTGAGACCAATAATACAACGTTAATGCTAAACGAAAATAAAGCACCACGTGCTATATTGTCTGAAGGTTTAAAACACCATATAGACAACGATAAACCGCTTACTGAGCATTTATACCGTGCGGGCTCACGTGCTTACTTTGATTTATTTGCAGAAGCAAGATCTTTATATAGTAGAGGTATTTTAGAATTCACTAATGAAGATGATTTAGCTATATTAACTGAAACTGACTTAGGTCATTTTGGTATGTTTGAAGGTAAAAAAGTACCATTAGATTTTCCTATTGAATTAAATGAGCAAATGGATCTTGAAGATGAATTAGCAAATATGGAATTCGGAATGGATTATGATCAATTAGGTGATAATGAAAAAGAATGGGTTCGTGATGAAATGGACAATATGTCTATGAATGAAGTCACCCGTTATAGTGGTTTTAATAGAAACCCAGAGGATCTAGATTCTATTCCATTCGAACCAACAGGATCAGTATCTGAATTTAAAGAAGAATTAAGAGCATTATTTGGTAAATTTAAGGGTGATTTAAAAAATCCGGAGTTTATAAAAGGAGTGGCTCAAATAATGGTTAATTGGAAACCACTTTTAAGAAGTCAATTAAACGAATCAGATTCTAAATATCCAAATTTTGATTTAAATAAAAACATAAAATACCAAGATACCTCTATCTCAAGTGGAATGTGGAGATATACAGGCCAAGAACAAGGTGGAAAAGGTGTTTATAGAAATTTAAATAATGGTCAAATATTAGCCTTTGATAAAAGTGATTTTGATATATTTAAAAATAATCTTAGTAGCCATTTTGACATAAGTGAATCATTAAACGAAGCTAAAAAGAAAAAAGCTAAGAAAAAAGACAATAAACCAATAGGAAAACCAATGCGTTCATCATCAGGTGGTAAAGCATATAAAGTATACGTTAAGGATCCTAAAACTAAAAAAATTAAAACTGTCAGATTTGGATCTGGTGGTTTAAGAGCTAAAATAAATGACTCAAAAGCACGTGCGGCATTTGCAAAAAGGCACAAATGTTCACAGAAAAAAGATAGAACAAAAGCTGGATATTGGAGTTGTAGATTACCACGTTATGCAAAATTACTCGGACTTAAATCAAGCTTCTCAGGATTCTGG
>Ga0181390_1000461_pt1 | contig 18556 bp, 6 predicted proteins | sample 13SPOviralmetaG_FD_130085 | JGI IMG/M metagenome (GOLD analysis project Ga0181390, IMG submission 130085) | Marine viral communities from the oligotrophic San Pedro Time Series (SPOT) site, San Pedro Channel, CA, USA - 13 SPOT_SRF_2010-07-21 | ecosystem: Environmental > Aquatic > Marine > Strait...
AACATCACCAAGCTCATCATGTAATTTCTTGATAGTATGAGTTAGTGTATGACTACTTCCATGAATGCCACTAATATTTTCTGAACCAATAACAGTTAATATGCTATTAATTGCATTTGTATACGTATCGCTATTAAATGTTCCCTCATTAGCTGCATTAATAGGAGAACTAATTGCGGTTCGTCGCCCAAGATGATCTTGTGTCTTACGAATTGCATCTACGATATTAGTCGAATCAAAGTCTGTAGCATCGCCATCTGAATCATCAAGAGTTGCAATCTTATCTGATAAATCCGCAGTACCACCAACCAAAGCTGCTTTAAGTTCTAATAAAACAGAAACTACATTGTCATCATTGAACCCAAAACTATTCTCAGGTTCTGAAAGTTTTAGTGTATCACCAACTGAAAGAGTTACCGCGTTACTTAATATTAAATTACCATTCGCATTTTTCTTAATGACTATAGTATTAGCAGGAACAACAGCATCGTTGCCACCAGCATCTGTAATTAAAGTAACAACATAACCAACATCAACTTTGCTATATGTTCCACTATTAACAGCAGAATCTGCGACTGGAGTAGTATTTACTGTGATTGATGTACTAGCAGCACTCGCTGCAGTTGTTAGATGATTTACTGATGTGACAGGTGTAAATGCGTCAGTACTTAAAGTACTAACATCACCTAAGTAATTTTGAATTTGTGTAATACCTTCGTGTAAGTTTGTTGCGCTATATCCGTCCCGGAATGCTAAACTACCGCTATTACTTGCATGAAAGGCCGTATCAAATTCAGTTGTACCTGTAGCTGCAACACCAAGTGCTAATACAGCTTTCTTTAAATCATCAGTACTAGCATTAAATACGCTACCTGTTAATTCTGCACCACTATTACCAACATCACCAATATCAACTCTTAATTCTTCAATTGCATCTTGGAAGTTACTTGCAGCTAAACCGGTAAATGAAACACCACTTGAATATAATTCATCATTGTGTTCTCTGATAGCAGTTGTAAGAGTACTTGCAGTTGTACCCATATTCGTAGCAGTCACTGCACCCATCGCAGTATCAAGACCTTTAACCTTCGTTGTAATATCTTCGACTTTAAACGAAAGGTTAACTGCAGCGGCAATACCACCAGTTTTAATCGGTCCTGATAATGTAATCGTATTCGCACCAGGATTGATAGCAATAACTCTTGCATTATCTGGTAAGTTTCCTGAACCAGTAACAAACATTCCTATTACAATACCTGTAGTACCACCACTCGCAAATGTTATAGTATTTGTCGTAGCGGCCGCTGTACCTACTGTAGGAACATTGTCTACGTCTGGAGTATTTAATTCACCTAAATTTGCATTTGAAGTATTACCAACATCATGATGAATTTCTTCAAGAAGATCTGTTAAATTAGTTCCTACTCTATCATAATTTGTTACAGTAGCACCTAAATCAGTACCAACTAAAGTACCGTCACTACCTCGAATTGCTGTTTCTAATTCATTGATTGCTAATACAATAGAAGTTTGATCGTTAGTACCTAAATCTGTTAGAGATTTTTTACCACCTGTGGTTGTATCATCGCCGAATAAATCTTTTTCGTGTTCAAGTAAGCCAGCCAATAAATTATTAGCAGTCATACCCTTAGGGTTATTACTAGAATGATATAATAAACCACCAGCAGCATCATTCTCACCGATGAGTTTGTTAACCGTACCACGAATGCCAAGCTCTAATTCGTTAATTGCATCAACGAAAGAATCAGTATCGTTGGTATTAAGTGAACTTAATGTTTGGGTTCCTGTACCGTATAAATCTGTTTCATGCTCGATTACTGCACCAACAAGATCGACTGCAGTAAATGCAGGACGATTAGTAGTTGAAGCAAGGTCGGCCGATACTAATGCAGCACTAGTACCTCTAATCGCAGTTTCTAATTCATTGATTGATTGAACCACATCATTTTTATTAACTGTACCAAGATCTGCAATATTACCAACATCATCTTGTACTTCTAAAATCGCATCGACTGCACTACCGTGGTAGATTTTAATATCATCACCAACAACACCTTCAGTATTAAACTCAATCATTTGGCCAACATTCGCATCAGTAAATGTTAATGCACTAAATGTATTTGCTGCAGCAGCGCCACTACCGATACCATTTGCGATATCTGGAAATGAAATTCCACCACCAAAAGATCCAGCTGGAATTTTTAGCTCGGCCGCTGGGTTAAATGTTCCACCTAAAATATTTTTAAATATAATTAAACCAGTAGTTGTCCCTGAACCAGCAATACCTGAAGTATCAGCACCTGTACCCTCTGGAGTAAGTCGTAGTAATGTCGCTTTAAACGTAAAATCAGTATCAGAGTTCCCTTGGTAAACAATCTGATTCTCAATCCAAGCAGAATTTGCATTTGAGCTAGTGCTAGCTATATTTGCCGCGGTTAATGAATGAGTTGCATATGCAACATGTGGTGGAACATGAAATCCATCATATACCATACCTTGTTCTAATGCTGTCCTGTTACCAATTAATGTATGATTAATGGAAGTGGAATTAGAATTTATAGTCTGGGCAGATCCAGTTAATCCAGCTGCGGCATAAAGTTCAATATGTCCTGCAGTATCACTAATTTTTTTAACGTAGTATACTGCTGTTGCGTTAGCAGTTCCAGTTAAATGATTAGATGCTGGAGCAACATAAGTTACTTGATCCCCATCTCTAATAGATTTATATTGACTTGGCGTCAGTGTGATACGATTATTTGTTGCATCAGTGGCTGAGGGTGAAAATGTATAATTACGAGTTACATAAACTCGAGCAGATGTTTTCTTATAAGATTCTACAACAAGTTCTTTAATATATGTTGAATTTACAAAGGCAACGCTACCTGCGTTTGTGTATATATTTAATAATGGATCAAAAGACGCAGTAGCTTCTATATTTCTTATTAATATTTTTCTTTCAGAAACTGATACAATTTGAGCTTTAAATTGTTCTGTCCCACCGTTATTATTACCAAGATACTGTTTTATTGTATCACCTTCTTTTAGTGTAATAAAGCCAGCAGCATTTATAAAATTACCGCTACCAGTACCATTAGCAGCTGAATCTGAAACAACACTATCTTTAAGAATAATATATCCTTGAGTATTGTCGACAAACGTATCTCCAATATAATCAAGCTTTAATCCAGTTGACGAATGGTCTCTTACATATTGCTGATTTGCAAGACCTGTGACAGTCTTATAAGCATCTGCAATACGTGTGTCAGCATCTAAGTTATCGATAACAGTAGGAGAACCCGACGATAATTCAGAATATGTATAACTAGCTTTACCAGCAACAGCACCAAGATCTAATGATGTTTCGTTCGTTGCCTGTCTCCATTCTTCAAAGCTACTACTTTTATTTACTTGTGTTTCTTTTTCTCGGGCCATTATTCATTACTCGCTAATAGGGTTTTTAACAAAGTTTTTATTTCGTTTACATCGTCTTTAAGAGCATTAAACTCAGAATCAAATTGATCATCTTTAATTTTTTGTTGCTCTAAAGCTTTTATCTCATTTAACCGTTTTTGATATAAACTGTCATTAGTATTTATAACAGCTCCAGACGTTAAATCGCGGGCTAGTGATACATTATTCTTTATTGTTATATTATTCATATATTAAGTACTTGCAATCGCTCTAACATTAGAAAACATTGGAACACGTGAGCTATTAGTTGTTACCATTACAACTTTAAACGCAAAAGATGTAAAGACATCGGTTATATTTTCTATATCCGATAATTTTACACCGTATTCAACTTCACCAAACGAAGTATCATCGGCAAGAATTGGAGAAGTAGGTTCTAATAACGTCCATGGTAAATCATCAAACTCCACATCATCTCCTGCTGTTTGTACCTTAAAGTATAATAAGATATCAGACCCAATTGGCTTAAATACATCAGCATAAAAGTTAAGATGGGTTGCTTCGTTTGCTAAAGTAATTTCTCTTGTAATATAATTATTAAGATTACTATTACCTTTTGCTGCAGTATCAGCTATATAATTTCTTCCATGCGTAGCTTTATTATATTTTGTGCTACCCTTTTCAGTAGCAGTAACTACATGATTAGTTCTATTTGAGATACAAAATAGTGAAGCACGATCTCCATCAAGCATTGGTGTTAAATTAGGATTTGTTGTTGAAAAGTTAATCGTTAATCCAAATGACTTGTTTGCAGCTGTAAGATTGACTCCTTCATTTAATGTGATATTTGCTATATTTCCTGTACTTTGAGCGTGTTCAGTTGTTGACGCAATAACAATAGGAGAATCTAAATAATGATTTCTGTTAATTGTTAATGGTCTGCTTACAGGTTCTCTAGTAAATATACCTTGACTAGTAGGACCGTCTTGAGATCTTCCGCTAAATGAATCAAACGTAGCTGATATAGAAGTATCAGGTAAATTTAACATTTCAGCATACGGCACTAATACATCAATTGTCATATTTTCAGTTGCATTAACTACAGATCCACCGCCATAGCTATTTTCAGTAGGTTGGCTTGCTGCAGTTGTTGTAATACAATATGAGTCAATTTCAACATCACTAATTGTATGAGTTTTATTAATATTACCTGCTGTAATTCCAGTTAATGCAGGTGATCCACTAATTGTTACACTACTTCCTTCCATCATACCATGATCGCGATGTGATACTCTAATAACAGCAGAAGATGATGTAGAAGCAGTACATATAAAGAACGGATCAACTGGTAATTTTTTAACTGGAATTTGATCATTTACAAACTTGATATTAGCACTTGAACTAAATTGAGCTTTCTTTAAAGTAAATTTAAGATCTCTTTCTTGATCGGCTGTCCAAGTTGAAGCATTCTGAGACATAAAGAATGAACCACCGTATGGTTGACCTCTAACCTGATTACCGGTAATCAGATCAAAGTCACCTTCACTTGAACCACTTCTAGCAACAAATACTTTATAAGCATCTGAGTTAGATATTAATACAATAGCATATTCTGCATCTTGTGATAAAAATACTGGGTTTGCAAAAACTGCAGTAGTTGCAACTGATCCATCATCAGTTAACATTGAACTTCCAGAGCCAGTATAAATGACATTCACATCATCAACTTTACCAGCACTTGAACCAGTAGTAGTTGCAGTTGCTCTAAATACTGTTCCAACATCACTATTAATTGCACCCACTGTAGTAAAATCTTGGCCGCCGGTTACTTTGATTTTATATCGTTTACCTATGACTAATTGATCTGAATTAATGCTTGAAGCATTATTAGGACTTGGATATAAAATTGTTTCAGTTCCAGGTACAATTCTTTGAGTTGGATAACCATTTACCATTTCTCTGATTGATACATTTATTGGAATGGATGTATCAGCTGCATTTAAGAATATATCAAGTTCTGTAACAAATATGCCACCTTTTTCAGTAATTAATATAGATTGCGCTAATGGGTCAAACCATGTTACTGTAGTGTTATCATTTATATTTCGATCAGTTAATACTCGGTCTTCATTAACTTCGCCTGTAACAACTGTTGCGACCTTAGTACTTGTAATGGTATTTTGTACTACATCAAGCAAACCTTGCGCGCGATAAATTGTTTCAGCATTTGTCTCTGAAGATGGTAAATTATTTGTAGAAGAGTCTGTTAATCTAAATACTCTTTCGCCTGCTCTAAATCTTAATGCTTCGTTATTAGGAATATAAAATGAGCCTTCAATGATACCTGCATCATCTGTTACGAGAGCAGTTGCTGCATCATGAGCAGTTTTATCGGTATGTTCTACAACATTAATTTGATCTGTAAATTCAACGAAACTCTTTTCACCACAATAACCGGTAACATCAACGTCATTAAAAAATGCATAAAGTCGAGTATTAGGCTTAAGCATTTCTGCTCTAAAGAATATTTCCCTTGATCTAATAAATGGAATAAAGTTTGTTTGTATAACTTTATCACCTGTTTCTGTTGTAACAACATCTTCTCGTATTGAACTATTTAATCCAGTTCTTGATTGTCCAGTAGTTGTTGTAACTGTTTCAATAGTACCAGTTTGCCAGCCAGGCTGTGTCCAGTTACCTCGGTCTCGTGACACTGCAGTTCCAGGAAATCCGTTAACAGAAAAATCCTGTATATCGCGATCAACGCCAGTCCAATCAGTTTCCCATTCGTTCCATACTGTACCTAGAATGCCAGATTCTTGAATCATTCCAACCATTTGATCAAATTGACTATCATCGTTAATAAGTACATCAGGTCGATGATCTACATCTTTCCATTCATCGCTATCGGGTGATAGACGAACTGTACCAATCCATGTAAACATATTATATGGATTAATAAATTCTGTTTCCGTTGCATATTCTTGCTGTGCATAAACTACAGAAGTGTATGGTAAAGTATAAATTGATCTATTTTGAACAACGCCAGTATCGCCAGGTGCTCTTACTAAGTTTACATTTCTTTCATCAAACATAGGACGCACAACACTATGTTCGCTGTCAACAGCACAATGATAACTTGGATGTTCTACATTACCTTGAGCGTGACCTTTAAATTGATCAGTAAAAATACCATTTTTAAATCGTTCAATTGTATTTGTAAAATTACCGCCACCGCCAGTAGTACCAGTTGTAACTTCGTTTAAAGATATATTAAAAGTTTGTTGTTCCATAAGACTTAAAGACGTATAGTATTCAAGCTTTTTAATTCTTTTATCTAATTCGCCAATGTGCTTCATCGTATATCGCTTATATTGATTTAAACTAGGTATCACATCGCTTTTAGCATCATATACAAATGGTTTAATTCTAAGATTTCCTACTACCATAGAATCTGCTGGATCTTCAGGCGGTACTGGTGTTTCAGATGCAACACCTTTTAATACACTATATTTACCATCACGAGCTAATACTAACTTATCAATCCTAGGTAACCAGATCTCAGCATCCATTATAAACGGAGATGCTGGACTTACTGCTGGAGCATTAACAGCTTTTGTTGTATTTGAAGAATGAAATGCGCTATTATTAATACTCCCATAATTATTTGAATAACCAGTAAGAGTAGCCTTAGTTGGTCTAAAGTCAATACAATCTTTTAAATCTACTTCATCACCATTACTTAATCTAAGAGTAGGTACATCTTTTAAATAGTGACCTGTAGAAGCATCATCTGCAGGATATGAATTTCTATTAAAGTATTCTCCATCACCATGAGTATAATGATCAAACTCTACGTATAATTCACCAGCTCTCACAGTTTCAATTGGAATTAATCGTCCCTCATCATAGTAGTTTGGTCGTTGACCATTATCTAATTGAAATTTACTTGTAACAACAGCACCATTTGCGTCATCAAGTTTAATAGACTTAAGTCTGTATATATCATATGCGTCTAAAAATAATGGGTTTATGCCATCATAGTAATAAGTTCCAGTCGCTTGTGTAAATGTTTTTATCTTTTTATGACTAGTTGCACCAGTTTTTGATATTGTGACGATTGCGCAAACACTACGGTTATCTACAATATCGCCATGATTAATTACTAAATCTGTACCTGACTTTTCAGCTGTTGCATCGTTCTTATTGACTAATGGAGACCCCGCACCTGACCCAATAGAGATAGGTACACCAGTTGTTGATACTAAAGTTTCATCTCCAGCAAATACACCGGTAATAGTAGTTGTATTATCAGCGCCAGCATCATCAATATATACACGTTTTTGAATATAGTAAATAGGTTTAGTAGAAGCTTCAGCATCTTTAATACCATTATATGGTAATCTCCATACTGCAGAATTATTTTGTGTATCATATTTCTTACCAGGAGCAGCGCCAATTTGAGTTACAAATTTAGCTGTAAAGACATTATTAGCAGCACCACCAGTTACAGTATTTAATTGTGTGACAGTATCAATTTGTCCAAATGACCCTGAGGTAACTACATAATCGAATAGATATAATCTTAATATCTCATCGCTTTCAACTGTAACTGCTCGGCATCTTGCACGCCCATGACCTAGTTGAGCAACATCAAATGTTAAGTTATTTGTAGAGGTCGTACCATTATTAAAAGTGGCACCTGGAACCATAAATGTACTATTTACATTATAATTATTGCCGCCATTAGTTACTTCAATTGTAACGTTGCTCGCGTCATCGATCATAATTTTAAATTTAGCACCAGTACCGTTTGCGCCAGTTACACCACCCACGCCTTGTGATACATAGTATGTTCCAGCATGAGCCCCTGCACTATCATGCGTCATAGAAATATTATCAACTAAAGCTACTGGATCATTGCCATTCATTGCACTACTATCACTTAAAGCTAATTCACTAAAATTAGTAATATCAGGTAAACCTAGCGCGTCACCTCCCGTATAACCAGTTCCACCGATTCTAACTCTTACATAGTTACCTAATGGTAAACTACTTGTAACAGCATTTTTAACAGAAAAATCAAAGGGAGCTGTTGAAGTTTCTCGAGGCTTATCAACTTCAACATATTCAGTCGAAACATTTTCAGTTCTATAACCATTTACATACGAAATATTAGGTTCTATTCCAACAACATATTTATCTGCACTACCACCATTTGCTCCAGCTGTACGATAACCCTGATTAGTGCCAGTATTTAAATGCTCTTTTATATCTAATACAAATGGCTTTAAAGAATAATTACCAGATTCTTCATTTGTTCTTTCAGCTAAACGACGAGTAAGACCAGTATCAACTTCAGCAGCAGGTGCAACATCTCTTCTAATTATTCCATTTTCGACTTCTAATAAAGTAATATATTTTGTGTATATACTATTAGGACTTGCAAGAGGCTCTTTAATAAGTTGTGTTGCAATCTTATATCGATCAGCACCTGGCGCTGATAAATTAGGATAGCCAGTGGCATTATCAACAAGACTCGTGTCTTGAACTGATGTTGCAATCGATTCAGTAACACTTAAACCTATAATATTACTTGGTGTACTATCATATTTTTCTAAAATAATACTATCAGCTGCTACATATACAAAGTTACCTGATAAAAAGTAAACACCTTCGTTAATTGTAATCTTTGAACCTTTACCAATAGCATTTGTAATAGTTGATGCTTGAGTACCAGCAGCATTTAAGTTTGTATCTGTTCCTTCACCAACCATTAATGTGTGAGCGGCATTAGTGCTTGAAGTAAGTACTTCACCTGGAACAAATTGGTTAGAGCTAGTACTTCCACTACCTTTTATATATTTTACATATATTGTAAGAGGGTCAGAAGTAAACCCTGAATCTAAAATACCAGTTTTTGTATTATCAGCTTGATCAACTCCTGATTCGGTTATAATCTGAATAACTTCTGCTTCAACACCACTAGTGCTAGTCAATTTAGCACCGGCAGTTGTAGCTATCGTGTTTATAAACGAGCTTGCTGGATTAGCATTACCATTAGCTAGCACATAGCTACTTTCAACTTTAACATAATCATACTCAACATTTAAAGCTAGCTCACCGCCTATAACTCGAGAACCTTCAGCAAAAGAATATTGACCATGATAATCAATTTGTCTCTGTAACTGACTTTGCATTTCAGTTAACTCACGAGCTTGTACTGAAACTCCGGGTTTAAATAATACTCTATGATAATTCTTAGATTCTGTTACATCATCAAACGTATACGTTGAAAATATATTTTTTACTTTAGTAATCGCCATTTTTTTGTTCTCTTAAAATTCAAGGATTAATTTTACGTCTTCAATTTGTGTGCTACTTCTTTGAATAGCAGCTCGGTTCTCTAAGAATAATACTTCACCAGATCCTTTTTTATAATCTGTAGTTCCATTTGATGCAGTTAATGTTAATGCATTAGTTGAATCAGTCAAAGCAGCTTCACTTTAATAATTTAAAACATCTGTTGCAGTAAAGCTTTCATAGCCTGTATTACTATCCTGCACATAGTATATAAATTTACCACTACCATCATTGACTGCATTTACAACGTATGCTCCAGGAATCTTTTTAGATGTAGCGTTTTCATTTTGTGACTCAATAAATACATCGGCCCCTGAAGTAAGTAGATTAATTATTTCATTTAAACCAGCTACTGATGTAGCATCGGCAGCTACTGTTAAGAACTTAGTAGATCTAAATGTTCCTCTATTACTTCCTCGAGCTGCAGCTGCTGAAGTTGATTCCACTTTACCTGCTACTGTAGGATTTTTAATAATAGAGATCTGTCTAAAATCTTGGTTGTTCGCAATATCAACATCATCAATACCACTGATTTGAGTATTTAATCCAATATAAAAACCACCAAGTTCTGTAACAGGATCTGTACCATGGCCAGCTGCTGGAGCAATAACTGGATATGCCTTAAGACCAGTAGCGTTTGTTGGTGCTAAGTCAGTTCGAAGAGCAATTTCTGCTAATGAATAATCTTGTCCAGATGTAGTTGGAATAATTCGAGTAATTGTACCGTTCGTTACTTGTATAGATGCTTGACCATCTACTGTGGCTGAAGTAATAGCACCATTAGAACCATCACCAACAATTTTTAACTTAGCTGCAATGTTAGCTAAATTCGTGCCAAAATTACTACCGCCATCTGTAATAACGATTCTTTCAATACCACCAACCTCTGATGCAGCTGCACTATTTAATTGAGATAATTGTTGAGCTCTTAAAGGATTAGTTGATAAAAAATTTCCAAAGGTAACAGTATTTCCAGCAGCAAGAGCAGGAATCGATGCAGAGGCTGTTATTGTCTTACCACTTACATCTGTTACAACTGTATTTGCTGTAACATTCGGTGTAGCTGCACTATTGGCTACAGCTGTAATAATTTGTCCAACAAGTATATCAGGATTCTCATCATCTAATGTGAATGTGTTTACACCTGCAATACCAACAGCTACTTGGCCAGTAGTACTAGTTGTAAGAGTTTTAACTGGCATATATGATCGAGTCAAAAACTTTTCAGAGTCAGCTGCAATAATTGTATACATATATTTCCAACGATATCCATCGGCTGTACCAAAAACTGAAGCACTTGTGCTTACTGGTACATCAGAAACACCTGCGCCATTTGGAGGAACATCAATACATTTATATACTTTAAAATCAGGAGTTAAACAATAAAATTGTTCTTCGTAAATATCTGGATTACGAGAATCCCATGGAACAAAAACTTTACCTGCTTCCCAGTCATATCTTGGAGCAACGTGGGATACATCAGAGTCATCAAGTAACTTCATACCAATCATATTTGCTCGAGCTTGGTTAATATGATCAATAGTATCTGCAGGTTTAGTAGGAGTTGAGTCAGTGTAATCTGTTGTAACAGGAGTTTCGTCCTGCCAAGCTGTCGACTTACCTACTCCAATATATACATTGCTTAATTCTGCTCTTACATCTTCCATGAAGTTTTTAGCATTTAAAGATCTAAAATTATTTGTTACTATGGCGGCCATAATTATTATCCTACGTGTTTCTATCTTCTGTTATTAAAAATTGTGTGTTAACGTTATTGATATTTATATCACTTTCTCCAACATTTTCTATAGAAAGAGAAGTAAATTGCTCTATAGTATATTCGCCGTGATATTTTTTTGTACCTAATATTGCTTTACGACTATAGTCCTTTCTACTAAAGTAATCATTAGTTCTATTTATAGAGGTTTTAACCTTTGATGTACGTACAGATCCAAATGATTCAATTGATTGTATTTCGTTTCCATTTGTTACAATCTTAATTGGTATAACATCTGGAACTTTAAATCTTTCTGAGCCAACTTTTACATTAACATCTGGATCTGTTACATAGCCTAATCCTGGATTTAAAATTCTAAATTCGCTTATTTTACCAGCCGAATCATAAGGGACTACAAATGCTGTCGTTGATGCATCAAGCCCGCTTCCTCTATTAGATGCTATGAATGTATCACCAACAAGCCATTGGGTTTTAACTGTAGTTGATATTGAATTAAAATCATTGCCAGATGCATTACCAAGATCTACTATAGTATATCTATCACCTACAGTTAACCTATCAGTATTATCAATTGCTATTTCAGTATTTAATACCATAACAGCTGTAGCTTGTACATTCGTTGAGAATGGTGTGCCATCTGATGCTAATCTGTTTGGTTCACCAATTGTAATGATTGGTCTATTTTTATATTTCTTATTAGCAAAAGAACTAAATTGTATACCAGTTGCAAACTCAACTACTTTTGCTGTAGTTGATAAATTGACAGGACTTGCATTACCAGCATGACTCGCTTTAAATATATCACCATTTTTCCAAAATGAAGATGTTGCAGTTGCACCGGATTTATCAAAATCGTTATCAGTAATCGAATTAATATTTTCGTCAGTTGCATTACCCTTATCTTTAATCTTATAATATGCACCTACTATTAATGCATTAGTTCCAAGAGTTAACTCTGTACTATTTGTTATTTTGCCTATAGCTGTTGCAACACCACTACCAGTAACAGCACTTAAAGGCTGAGTTGTTATTCCTGAATTATTCGTATATCCAGTACCATTTATGATTTTTGCAACAGAGAAAGAAAACGCATCTGAATCTGTTCCACTACTTTCTAATGATCCTGATGCTACTGTAAGTGTATCACCTACCTGATAACCTGTTCCTAAATGACCACTTACGCCTTGTATTTTCGAAACCTTTTTGTTAGCATCAACTGTAATCTTAACCTTAGCTCCAGATCCACTTCCACCAGTTACAACAAGATTATCATATACTGCAGCATCACGATCGCTATCAGCAGTATCGTTATCAAAAGTAAAAGTTGTTTGTGAAGCAGCAGTTGATTCTACAGAAGACAAAGTACCTGCTAATATAACATTATTAATACTACCAAATTGATCTATCGTAGTTTGAATAGACGCGCCTGTTCCTTCAGTGATACCTGTTATAGTGGGCGCAATTAAGTACCCAGCACCTGGGTCTATAATACGCACACCAGCTATAGAACCATCGACTGTAGAAGATACACTTAGCTTAGCATTTTTATTTGCCTTAGCATCACCAAATGGAGAAAAGAATGCAGCATATAATTCAATAAGTAATCCAAGATCTTCATTACCAATGTAACCACCTCTAATACTTTGTATACCTGGCATTGAAGACATTGTTCTTCTAAAATCTTTAGATCTACCATAAGTAAATATTGTACGATTTTTAATAGAAGATAATCCTGTTTCTTCATCTAGTACAGATTCTTGAACAGTAGTTCTTTTTGTATCATCTCCTAATACGTCTCGAGTACCTTTTAATACGAGTAATATTTCACCAAAGTATTTAAATCCTGCGGGATGTACTAATTTATTATATGTATCTTCCCACTTCGATAAATTTTGACCCGCTTTAATTACATATGAAAACTTTTGATAAAAATTAGAATCTTGTATTTTTTGGCTATCTGATAAGAATCCTTCGTTATTTAAATATTTACCAACTAAAAGCTCTCGTGTAAAACTTGTAACATGGCCATGGAATGTACCGCCTGTAGCTGGACCAGGAACACCTGCTAATAGGAACTGAGAATTTGCATCTCGAGTAATATCAAATGATGTACCAAATTTATTTTGAGCTAAAATATCATCTTCAGCATCGTTATACGTTTCAGCTTCAAACCAACTATTATTACTATATTCAAAGTGATATATTAAACCAGAATTAGTGATAGGGTTTAACTCATTTACTCCACCAGAAGCTGGTGCACCAACAAAAACATTATCACTATAAACTCTTACATGAGAACCAAATTCATCACTTGCTTCATTTTGAGAACCAACTAATACTGTAGCTAAATTCCAACTAGTACCTATTGTTTCTGAAGTGCTTCTTTGAAAAATTTGAACTTCTCGAGTACCCGTTGATCCTGCTGCTACTGTAGGAAGTAACGTACCATCTGAATCAATATCAACTGATGCTCCGAGTTCCTGACCAAAGACTGTATTTGCTTTTGTCGTTTCTTCTTCAAATAATCCTGTTGTACGTGACCGTCCAAATACACTCATTGAACCTGCATTCTGATTATAAGCAGACCAACCAGTAACTATATAATCATCGTTTAGAACAACCTTCGAAGGCCAGCCCTCAGCCTCTCCATTTAGACTAAGAGGTGTAGGAATAACTTGTGACAAAGTCCAATCAATAGATCCGTTAGATTTATATACATACACAGCTCCATTAGATCGATCAGGATTGACATGGCCAGGAACTGCAATACACAATGTTCCTTTATTTAAACTTATATCAATACCAAAATTTGATCCAGCTGTTGATCCAACCAATACAGCTTTATAAATCCAAGTAAAAACATTAGGGTTACCTGCAGCAGTTAAAACTCTTTCCCAGATCTCAACAGAACCACTATTAGCTGCGGTACCACCAGACCAAGCTTGGTCGTCTGGATTAGATATGGCAATTAAATTATCTGATAGCGATACAACTGAACCAAAATCATCGCCAGCTGCAGCATTTGGACTTACTATTTTTCCATCAACTGGATTATTACCTAGAGCATCAGCTGCAAATGTTTTTCCATCATTGGATGTATTATATACATAGACCGCACCTTTATCTAAATCATTTCCTGGAGCGCCAACAGCCATTAAGTCTTGAGTCGATTCAATTGAAACTGATGCGCCAAATAAATCATTATCCGCTCCATCACTTGCTGTAATTAATCCAGCTTGTCTTTCGTATGTTGGTGCTTTTGTTGATTGAGTATCGTAATTACCCATCGATGGTTTTAATGTACTATCCCATGGATAAGATAAATTGATCTCTTCATCTTGAAAGAATAATTTAAAGAAAGTATTAATCGAATCAGTTGATCCTTTCATTTTATAGAAATCGATTAATCTTTGATATAAAGCTCTTTTATTTACTTTAATATCTTTATTGATTGCTGGAGCTATTTCCTTCTGCATCATATCAAGGAAAATTTCTTCATTTTCATTAATATTTAATGCATCCTCTAGAGTGTTTAATCTATAAGAAGGATTAGGGCCTACGTAATACTGAACTTGTATTTCAAGTTTTATTTTCTGGCCGTTTAATTTTGTTGGCAAATGATATATCGATAAAGTTCTACCACTGTTTTGATCAAATGCTGTATTGCTTGGTAAGTTATCTAGGTTTGATATTTGAATATTATCTACATTAATGTCCATATCACTGCTGTCAATACTGGCATCGCCAACTACTAAAAGCTCACCTTTTTCATTATAATATTTTGCACTCTTTGCTGAAGTTTCACTAAAAAATCTATTATCACTTCCCTTTGGATTAGGGATTCTAAATGTAGCTATGCCATTAATAACTATATCTTCAAACGTGTCAATTTGGCGATATACAAATTGCTCAGTATTCATAAAATTATAATATGAATCAAGGAATGTTTTTACACCACCGGTACTTCCACTTTGCGTATACGATAATAGCTCACTTGGAATAAGCTCATTAGTACGTACATTTTCTTTTGATCTATTAAGAGTATTACCAGTTAATTCATATTTGCTTAAACCAGAATTATGATCGCTTAAAACTAAAGTAGTATCTGCAGGTATTGTCTGCTTAATATCAAGTGTGATATGAGTATTACCATTAATAACTTGTATATTAAGTATCTTAGGAACACCGACAATTACTCCATCTAATTCGCATGATACTTGAAAACCCACTTCGGGTACTAGTACTTGGCCAGGTTTTAATTTTGGTGCTGCTCGTCGTACAGCTTGCTTAAAGACAATTAAAGTATTATCGTTTACTGCTGTTTTAACAACACCTTTGAATGTATTATCAAATTGTCTTTTAGATCTAAAGTCTTCTATATAACCACGAGAATACGAGTTTAGATTTTTTAAACTTTGTTGAGCCATCGCTTATCTCGTCCTAGGAGTAGTTGAATAATCAATAGTGCCAGAAGGACCAGAGTATGCAATCTTATCTACTGATCCACTTACAAGAATTCTTGATGATTCTATATTAATAATTTGATTTCGTTTTGGAGCAACATCTAATGAATTTGGTGTGATGTTAATTCGGATATCTGTTGTATCATCAGGTACAAAATTGTTTAAAGTGATCACACCAGTTCCCATATCAATTAATCCAGCATCGTTAATCACGATTTGATTACCAGTAGAAGTCGACTTAAAGACAGTTACAGTTCTATTAGAAGAACCTTCAATAGGTATATCTCCAAAGAAATGATCAACACCACCAATTTTAAATGGTGTACTCGATATATGATTTTCACTAGCCTTCTTACTAAAAAATAATCCAGTAAAGGTTAAGGTAAAACTATTTGATATTGTTGAAGGAGTTATTGTCTTAAACATAAACGGTCTTACAGTACTACTTGTAATTGCAGGATCAGATGAATCAATAAGTCCTAATAATTCTGAGTGTCTAAATACACCATCAAAACGATTAAGTTGATTAAAATTATAATTTAAAATAGTATCTTTTACTAATGACTCTAAAGCAGATTGTGATCTACTTGTAAGAGCTGGATTGTATTTAAATATAACATCAAGCTCTATACTTGTAAATTCTGGATCTAAAACCTCAGTAACAATTGAAACAACGTTTTTATTTGTGATAATATCTTTTATTTGAGTTTTTTCTGATTCATTAAGTGTATTACCAATAAGAGGTTTAACACTTATAAAGGCTTTACCATACTCAGGAATCAATTGATCTTCGCCACCCCATGTAGATATTGATTCAATATTAGCAAAGTTCCTTCGAATAATCGCACCATAGTCTTGAGCAGTTACAGCCCTGTCCTGCGATTGGTATGTAATGGGAGCATTAAATCGAATTGACTCAGTTGATTCTGGATTAGTACCACCAGCAGCAGCTGATAGTGTTGTGATCGATGTACCAGCAGTTGGTAGTGATGGAAAATCAGTTGTAAGCGAAAAATCTTGAGCACCATTTGCAGCTTCGCCATCAGTGATTAAATAATCTAACGTTACTATATTATCATTAATTGGTTTTTTACCAATAATACCATCACCAAAAAATATTTGATAATAACCACTTGAATTTTCTTGTAAGTGATACACTTGACTTGCCGAATCAACTTCTTGTAATGTAGTAAACTGTTGGTATGAATCAAAAGAAGATGACGTTTGGTTTTCTTGAACTCGTACTCGCAATGATGACGTATCAGCATCGGTATCCGATATTTGAAACTTTTGATTTTCAATATCGTTATCTACTCTATATGACAAAAACCTAAACGTCCCTTGCCCAAGAGTAACTTCTGGAAATGTGTATGTTTTAATACCGCCAGAATTTACAAGCAAAGCTGTATGAGATTCAAGCGAAGAAAACGTATATGATACACCATCAACAATCGCTGAAAATTTAGTTCCTCTTTCTATAACAAGAGTAGTTGGTATATTCGTCCCTTGAATAGATGTCGCATCAACTACTAATTGTATCCTTGCTCTAGGTGATAGAATTGATCTTGGTATATAACCCAATAAACCAGCTCGTGATACAACATTACCTCTAATCTGTGCAGAATCTAAGAATGATTCGTTAAGAGCAAAGTGAGCAAGCATTGCGTTATAATGCGTATTATATGCTAGCACGTCCATAAGTACATTTAAGCCAGAACCTTCAAAATCGTAATCACTAAATTGTGACTGTGATTTCATAAAGTTTTTTAGGTTTTGCTTAATTTGATCAAAATCTAATTCTGTGACGTTTAAATTTGAGGCCATAAATGGTTACCTTAATCTTCTTAATTTAACTTCTACTTCTTCTATTGTATCGTTAGCTTTAATGCTAAAAACAACTACTACTCTATACTCATAACTATCTTCAATATTTTTTACGATAATATTAATATTCTCAATACGTGGTTCATGTAATTCTAAAACTTTTTGAATACCATTTTTAATTGCAAGCTCAGTAATCGTATCAGCTGGCTCAAAAAGTAATCCTCTTAGATTAGAACCTAATCCAGAGTTAAATGGTCTTTCATAAAAATTAGTAAGTAATAAATTACGAACTGCGTTTTTTACTGCAAGTTCACCTTTTACAGCAATTATATCTTTTTTCTGTGGATGAATATTCATCTGCAGATTTAAATCACTATATCTATTTAGACCCGCTTCAACTCTACCAGTCGACTGAGATCTTTCATCGCTGTACGTCCTAGAAGATCCAGTATTTTGAGGTGGATTATTTGAGTTATATAAAGCCATGTAGTTATTTATATCCTTTAGATGTGTCTATTCAGCGCTTTCTTCTTGTTTTTTCTTATATCTAGCGACATATTCTGCAGCTGCTTGAGAAAAAGGTCCAGCATTTGCATACAGATCCGGATATCTAGTCTTTAATCCATTATATATCTCTTCAACGCGCTTGCCCTGTTCTTGAAAATTATAAGCTTCTGTTTCACTATTTTTATGTTTTGCTTTAAGAGCAACTTGTCGGGCTCTTAAGTCTGCAACT
>Ga0181390_1000462_pt1 | contig 18556 bp, 16 predicted proteins | sample 13SPOviralmetaG_FD_130085 | JGI IMG/M metagenome (GOLD analysis project Ga0181390, IMG submission 130085) | Marine viral communities from the oligotrophic San Pedro Time Series (SPOT) site, San Pedro Channel, CA, USA - 13 SPOT_SRF_2010-07-21 | ecosystem: Environmental > Aquatic > Marine > Strait...
CTGGACTGACATCAACTCACTGACAGCCACCAACGCTATCGGTGACGGCAACGTGTTCTACGCAGTCTCCAATGACGCTCGTGACTCGTGGTCTGTCTTAGACAACACAGACGGTGTTAGAGATATTGTGAGGGACAACGCAGGGACATGGCAGTACAACTCCAACGGTACATACACTTCAGAGACTTGGGTAAATGCGACTACTAATACAGAGGTGGCTGCGCTGCGTGAGGCTATGGAAGGTGCTACTGGTGGAACAGGGCCAATTACTGGGTGGTCGTATCAATCAAAAAGTTTTTCTGTGGCTAGTCAAGAAACAACGCCAACAGGAATCACATTTAATAGTGACGCAACAAAAATGTACGTTATAGGAGAAGGCACTGACTCGATATATCAATACAGTCTATCTACTGCGGCAGATGTATCGACCGCATCGTATGATTCCGTCAGTCTTAGCGTGGCGAGTCAATCAGACGCTCCGCGATCAATAGTTTTTAACAATGACGGAACTTCTCTATACATTTGTGGAACGAATGCTCCCGCATCCGCTTATCAATATACACTAACCACTGCTTATGATTTATCAACCGCTAGTTATGCGTCTAAATCTTTTAACGTATCTTCCCAAGATTCTTATCCATCTGGATTAATTTTTAACGCAGATGGAACGGCAATGTATATGGTGGGTCTTGCGGCCGCTACTATATTTCAATATACACTATCTACGGGATTTGATGTTTCTACCGCTTCTTATGCGTCAAAAAGTTTTAGCATTTATTCTTTAGATGCCGGCCCGACAGGAATTGAATTTAACTCTGACGGAACAAAGATATATGCAACAGGAGAAGGCTCAGATAAGATTCACGCTATCAGCCTATCTACTGCTTATGACATATCTACAGCATCAAGTGATGGAGAATCTTTAGACATCAGTGGACAGGGTGGTAATCCCAGAGATGTTACTTTCGCTAATAACTATCGAAACGTTTATACGATAGATAGCGGAAATGATACTGTTTTCCAGTATTTTGCATCCGGTTATATTAATCAAATGAACAGCACGACACTAAACGCCATCACTGACGCGAATCAAATCACGCTCGGTGACGACTTAGACTTTGCAGCTATCCTGTACTACAACACTGGCTTTACCGTCCCTACCTACTCTGGCACGGCTATTAACTACGATGCCAACATCTTGAACCAAGGTGCTGTGTTGGGTACTGACTATAACTTTGACGCTCCTGCGGGTAACAAGGTTAGGATTACAGCGGTCGGTGCGGGCAATTACAAGGTGAGAGTAGTCTAGTGATAGAGATAGGACTAGCACTGGGGGCTGCTAAGAAAGCCTTCGATTTAATACAGTCTGCGATCGACACAGGTCAGCAAGCTAGTGGCCTGATGGATCAGCTTGGCAACTTCTACGATGCCAAAGACAAGATTCAAGAAGCCAAAGAGGAACATAAACGCAAGCCTAACGGAGCTTATGGCGAAGAGTCGGTAGAGTCTTACGCTTTGAAAGTGATACAAGCAGAAATTGCCTGTGAAGAATATGAGACTAAGATTAAAAAAATGTTTATGGCACAAGGGAAGACTCCGCTTTATCACAAAATGCTGAGGGTTAGGTCAGAGGAGCGTGACCGCAGAGCTGCGGCGCGGCGTGAGCTTTTAAAAATACAACGAGAAAAGTTGCAACGACAACGAGAGCTGAAGAATTTACTTATTGCCTTAGGCGCTTTAGCGATATGTGCGGGTGCTGCAATTTTTATGGCGGCTGTAACGGTAGGATAAAAATATGATTTTACAATTAGCACAAAGTTTAGTCGCTCCTGTTACTGGATTGTTAGACAAATTTGTAGAAGACAAAGATCAAAAGGCAGCACTGGCGCATGAGATAGCAACTATTGCTGACAAGCAAGCTAATGAGCAAGCCAAAGCTCAGATCCAATTGAACGCTGTAGAGGCTGCTACAGGCTCATTGTTTATTGCAGGATGGCGACCTGCTGTAGGATGGTGCTGTGCGTTAGCTATGTTATTAAACTTTATTTTAATTCCGTTTATTAATTTAGGTCTTGATGTAGCTAATGTAGAAATACAACTAGAACTTATTAATATGGAAACTATGATGCCAGTACTTTTGGGTATGTTAGGTCTAGGTGGTCTTCGTACTGCTGAAAAAATCAAAGGCGTTCAGCGGGAGAAGTAAAATGGATGATAAAGATATAAAAGACCTTATAGACTTAGCAGCCAAGGAAGGAGCTAAACAAGCATTAAAAGATGTGGGATTAAAAGATTCTGAAGCAGCCGATGACATTAAAGAGTTAAGAAGTCTTCTGGACTCTTGGAAAGAAACTAAAGCTACCGTAGGTAGAACTATAGCTCAGTTGTTAACTACAGCAATTTTAACAGCTCTAGCTACAGGTATCTTTATGAAGTACGGCGAGTAGCCTAAACAGTAGTATTGTACTACATAACTTGTAAAACTCTGGAGTGTTAAAATGGGTAAGATTTCATTGGCAATGGAAATTGCTAAGTTTGTATTATTTATTATTCGATCTTTAAAAGATCTAGTTGTTCAAGCAGAAGAGATGATGCCAGAACCTGGACGAGGTAGCGAAAAGTTTGCTGCTGTTAAAGAAGCATTGATTACCGCAGCTCGTTATGCGGGGATGGCTGATGAAGCTGTTGATCGTGCCGATGCTTTTATAGATGAAAAGATTAACAAAGAAGTAGATCAGCAAATAAACAAAAAAGCTTAACTTGACAATTAACAGAAAATATGCTATATAAAAGCTTTTAAGATAGGGGAATGTTATGACCAGTAGTACAAATAAAGATTCTATACTGGAACGCATAGGTGTATCTGGTTATAACAAACCTAAAAGAACACCTAACCATCCAACTAAATCTCATGTTGTTGTTGCTAAAGTAGGTGATACTGTTAAAACAATACGCTTTGGTCAGCAAGGCGTTAAAGGTGCAGGTAGTAGCCCTAAGACCGCAGCAGAAAAAGCGAGACAGAAATCCTTTAAAGCTCGCCACGCATCTAATATAGCTAAAGGTAGGCTTTCAGCAGCTTATTGGGCAGATCGTGAAAAATGGTAGATATAAATAAAGTAGAGTTGTTACTACAGATTGTTATGGCTACTCACGGTGAGTGGACACCTGATGAAGTTATAGAATTTTTTTACTTCGTAGAAGAAGTTACGAAAGAGGAAAGTCCAGTTAAAGGAACTCTTTCTGTTATCCAAAATAAAGGTATAGAGTAATGGGAACTGAGACTGATAGCACTAACCCTAATACAAAAATATTACAGCCTGACGGTAGTTTTAAAACAGCCGCAGAGGTTGCTGCTGCTAAGGCCGCTGCGGACAAAGCTGCTACTGATGCCGCCGCTGCTAAAGCCACTGCTGATGCCGCTGCCGCTGCTAAAGCCGCTGAAGAAAAAGCTGCTGCTGATGCCGCTGCCGCTGCTAAAGCCGCTGAAGAGAAAGCCGCTGCTGATGCCGCTGCTAGCACTACTACAACCACTACTGCCTCGCCTACAAAACAAGTAACAGACTATATAGCGGCTAATCCTAATGCTACTAGTGGCGATATTGCTGCTAAAATAACAGAAGTTGGGGCTGATATTGATGCTGTTGCTGACGCTACAGGAACTGATAGGGATATAGCAAGAAGTGCTTTTAGTGTAGCTTCCGCTGCTAATACTTCAAGAACAGCTACTAATACTCTTATTACTAATTACAATAATGATTACGGCGCAGATCAAGGTAGCGATGGAGAAGATACAGGCACGACTACTAATACAGGGACAACTATTGGTCAAGAAGATCAAGTAGGATCATCAGAAAAACCAGAGTCTTTTTTAAAAGACTACAGAGCAATGGATGTTACTGAATATATTAACCGTCCTGATGTTGTTAAAGTAGACGTAGAAGGAGGAATAACTAAAGAATCCGCGATTGAGCAATTAAAAGCTTTTGATAAAATAACAGCTCCTGATAAAGTAACAGCTACTCAAATCACCGCTGCTACTGCTACTGTCAAAGAGGCTATTGCTGCGGGGGATGTAGAACCCACTGATTATGAAGCAGCCCTAGCACAAACATTAAATGCTACAGTACCTGCTGTAGGGACTTCGCGCCCTCCAATTACTGTAGAAGAAATAAGAAAACTAAGCCAACGCGCCCAAGCTGCAACAATGGGCGATACTTCTAAAGGTATGGCTACTACAAGTAAATTTGAAGTTAGCGAGGATGCTTTTGTTCCCGAAGTAAATGCAGCTGTTATTACAGTTTCCCCTACGCCTGAGGCTGAAGCAGAAACAAGAAAAGCTTTGACAACTACCGCTGCTACTGGTGTAAATGCCCAGATAACTGAATCAATAAACTATACTGCGGCCCAGACAAGAACAGTAAAAGGTGAGGCAGCTAAAGGTGCTGCTGCTGAGATGATTGCTGTTACAGGTGAGCTTCCTTCAGATGTAGCCGCAGCAATCGTAGAAGACCCTGCTACTGTCACAGCACAAGTAGATGCACAGCCTGTAGAAATTCAAGCTGCCGTAGCTGCTTTGCCTTCAGAGGCTTTAGTATCTTCACAGATGGAAAACTTACTAGGGGGCATGGAAGCAGGTAAGATTCCTTTATGGGCAAGACCTGCTGTTGACGCAGTAAACCAACAGCTAACTATTAGGGGCATGGAAGCTTCTACTATTGCTCGTGATGCTTTGTTTAATGCTATTGTACAAACAGCTTTACCTATGGCTCAGAGCAATGCTACAGCACTGCAACAACGTGCAGCCCAGAACTTAAGTAACGAGCAACAAGCTAACATACAGTCTGCTACTTTAGACATGAACAGACGTATGCAGAATCTCAGCAATCAACAAACAGCAGCAAGCCAGACAGCACAGATGGCTAACAATATGGCTCAGTTACAGAGTCAGTTTAAGCAAGACGCTACAATATTGTCTGCTCAGCAGTCACAACAGATTCGTACACAGAACCTTGCTAATCGTCAAAGATCTGCCGAAATTAATGTACAGAACCTACAAGCTACAAATGCTCAAAACTTAGGTAATGAGCAGCAGATGGAACTGGCTAACTTAGAGATTGAAAGTGCTACTAATCAAATTAATATGTCTGCTGAAAATCAAGCAAGGCTTGCAGAGTTTAATGTAGCTGCTGATTTTATAGCTAAGAACGCAGGCTTTAAGCAGCAAATGGAGCTTGCTAATTTAGATGCAAATCAGCAGGTTCGGCTAGCTAATCTTACAGCATTAAATAATGCTTCCTCTGATAATTTAAACGCAGCTCAGCAAACAGAGTTAGCTAACTTAAATTCTAAGATGCAGACTAATTTAACTCAGGCAAACATTGCTCAGTCTATGGGCGTGGCTCAGTTAAATGCGGATCAACAGAGAGCAGTCGTAAATGCCTCAACTGTAGCTAATATAGATTTGACTAAGTTTAATGACAAACAACAGATACAGCTAGCTAACAGTAAATTTATGCAGTCTGTAACGCTAGCAGACTTTAACGCTAGACAACAAGCAGCGATGCAAAATGCTACTGCTTTAGCTAATTTAGATCTTACAACAGTAGATCAGCGCACTAAGCTTGCCGTTGAAAATGCTAATAACTTTTTACAAATGGATTTAGCTAATTTATCTAATGAGCAGCAGGCTATTGTTTTAGATCAACAGATGGCGCAGCAATCTATGTTGTCTGATGTAGCTTCTCAAAACGCAGCTCGCCAATTTAAGGCATCCACAGAGTATCAGTCAGAAGAGTTCAACGCTTCCCAAGCTAATGTAATGGCGCAGTTTAATGTAGCTCAGAGCAATGCAATGGCGCAGTTTAATGCAACAGAAAAAAACAGAACGGCAGCTATAAATGCTTCTAATTCTCTAGAGGCTGACAAACAGAACGCTGTTTTAGAAGCTCAGAATGATCAGTTTAACGCTACAATAGATAATCAACGTGAAATTTGGAATGCGTCTAATGCTCAAGCTGTAGAGCAATCTAATACAGAGTGGCGTAGGCAGGCAAATACAGCTGACACTGCCGCTACTAATGCCGCTAATGCTACAGCAGCTTCACAGGCTTATAACTTGTCAACAGCTGAGCTTGCATTTGTTTGGCAAGAAATGAGAGATGATGCAAGTTATGCTAGAACAGCTTATGAGAATGAAGAACAGCGTAAAACAACACTGTATGCTACTGCTTTAGCTAATGAGTCAGGTGAGGCAGCTTCATCAGGTAACGCAGATGATCTGGTAGATTTAATTGGCGAGATACTAGGGTAGGAAATTACAATGGGATTTTTTAGTAAGATAGCAAAAGGATTTAAAAAGGTCTTTAAAAAGATTGGAAAAGGCATTAAAAAAGTAGCAGGTAAAGTTGGTAAGTTCATGGATAAGATCGGCATTGTCGGTCAAATTGGTATGGCTTTTATTCTTCCGGGAATTGGTGCGGCTTTTAGTCAAACCTTAGGATCGTTAGGAGCTTGGGCAAGTACAGCAGGCGGTAACGCTCTTGTTCAGGGAGCTAAATCTGTTGTAGGAGCAGCTGCAAAGTTTGTTAGTACAGGGGCAAGGGTCTTTAGTACAGTTACTGATGGAATAAAAAACTTTGTAGGCGAAGTAGGGAAGACAGCATTAAATAAAATTCCCGGTATTAATGTTGAAGGAGCATCTACTAACTTTTTCGGAGCTGATGGAGCCTTCGGTAAAGCGGCAGGTGCTACTGCGGACACATGGAATACTACTGTTGGTTCTCCTGATTGGATGAAACAATTCGATCCTTATGCAGAAGCTAAGGATTTTACTAGTCAGATGGGAGATGTAGTAGCTGAAAGCACTGGCTATACCCCTGCTACTGAATTACCTGAAGGTTTTAGACTTGGAGTTGATCAGCTTCCTGAAGGTTTTAAATCTCCTGCATATGGTGAAATAAGTACAGGGTCGTTGCTAACACCCGCTTCTCCAGACTTTACAGCTGTAGAAGGACAAAGCCCTTTTAAAATGGAAACTATTGTTGATGAGCCTACAGGCTTTACAGTAACAGGAGACTCAGTAGTTAGCACTATGGGTAATATGGCAATGGCGGGAGTAGAGTCTTTAATGCAACCCGCGCCTCAGCCTGATTACTCTACAGGGTATGGTGCTGTACAAGATGTAGGTACATTTGAAGTTACAGGTGCTAGTCCTCTTATGCAAATGCCTCAGGTAGGATATGGTCTGCCACAAGTTCAATATGATGCTATATATCGTCCTACATCTTCATGGGCTAAACGTATGGGAGGGTTTTCATAATGCAAGATTCTCAAGTTAAACATATACTAAAAGCAGGGCGTTCTATTCCGGGGCAATCATTAACTAATGATCCAGATAATCGTTATGAATTTGAAAAAGCTCCTGAGTTTACAGAACTTAGAGACGCTCTAGAATTTTTATTTGTAAGCATAACTGAAGAAAGTAAATACCCTATTCTTATGAGTTATATAAATCAAGGTATACCTATAATGGAAATTGTACAGGTTACTTTATTCCAAGGCTTTGACAAAGGAAGATGGAATCCTGATCTTGCTATGTTGCTAGCAGAGCCTCTTGCTTATATGTTTATGGCTTTAGCAGAAAGAGCAGAAATAGAATATATAATTTATAATGACGAAGACGATGACGAAGAAGCAGAGCAAGACATGCTTGGAGTTTCTTTAGCTCAAGATAAGATAACTAAAATGCGAGAGGCTCGGAAAGCTTCTAAAATTCCTCAAGGTGTATTACCTGTTGCTATAGTCGAAAAAATAGAAGAACTTCCTGTAGAAGAAAGCATGCTAGCTTCTCCAGAAACTGCTGAAGAAACTGTAGACGCAGACACCGATCCAAGTTTGTTAGGAGCTTAATTAAATGGCTATTGAAGATTTAGGTAAATCTCTGCTAAGTCGGCAACGAACCCAAATTGCAGAAAATAGAAAACGCATTGAAAAAGATATAAAGCGTGGTCAAATAATAAATTTAGCTACAATGGGGGTTAAGTTAGGCAATAAGTTTCTAGAAGAAAAAGCAAACACTTTTCTTAACAGTGAATCTGTTATGGCAGAAAAAGCACAGTATAAACTTGCTGCTGACAATGCTGATAAATATTATCAAGAGCAGCAACAAATTGCAGCTTCAGGTCTTTCAGATGTTGATTATTTCTATAAAACTTTTAAAACACCCTTTGAAGAAAGAGCAAAAGCTGTTACTCCTTTTGAAAGAGTAGGGGACGCAGGTGCTTACAATTCTCTTATAAATTCAGAAGTAACAAAACTGGCAGAAGAACGCGCACAGGCTCATAGAGATGGCTTAGCGTTAGCTAACAAAATAGTAGACGAAGAAGACTTCGATTCTATGGTAGCTTTAAACGGCAAGAAATCTCGTCCTTCTAATCTGTTTGATTTCCTGACAAGAAAAGCTAGTAAATTAGGCAGGGGTAAAAGTGCAGCAGAGTTTGATAAAGAAGCTTTAGCTTCTATTAGAAATAGTGATATGGCTGTTAACTCTGAAAAAATGAATCTTTTTGAAGAAGAGTATAGAAGGACTAATAATTTAGTTAGTGCTTATGACTACGCTGATTTTATTGTCCCAGAAGTACCTCAAGATCAGAAGTATATAGAAAGTAAAACGCAAGATGTTAAAGGCGTGGGAACAACGCTATTTATAACTGAAGAAATTACAAAAACAAATAGAAACACAGGGGAAGTAATAGGTACATCTTCTGTAGAAAGGCAAATAAAAGTAGCAGAAAAAACAACAGCAGAGTTAGATGCACTAACGACAGCAGCTTTAAGACAGAAATTTGATTTTGCTAAAGATGGATTTTCACAACTAACTACTGCTGCTTTTAACGTGTTTAATGACAACGTAAGAGAAGCTTATCCTAGCCTTGATCTTACTACTATTAGTACTGTAGCCGAATATAATCAAGTAGCTAGGCTTTATAGTGAGATGATTGGCGATCCTAAAAATATTAAAGATGTAGAACGGAATAGAGTAACCGCAGCCATGCTTGATGTAGCAATGACTGAATGGGATGAGTTAGAAATAACATTAGCTAAAATGGAAGAAGATCCTGTTGCAAGGCAAGACGCTATTACAACGTGGATGGAAAAATACGCAGTTTTATCTTCTAACATATATGACGCAACTACTAGTTCTTTCCGTTTTAATAGAAATCAGTTAACTCAGGAGTAAAATACATGGCTGAAAGAACAGTATATTTACCTAGTGGGCAGGCAGTCTCTGGCGTTCCTGACGATGTTACTGATGAGCAAATATTTAACATTCCTGAGTATGCGGCTTTAATTGACAAAGATAAAAAATCAAATTTTAAAGAAACTCAGCAAGACTTAACAGAGTTAAACGGTGATGGAAATAGAGAAAGAGGGGAGGAAGGGGAAGATAAAGAAGATCCTGAAACTACTTTTTCTGATATAGGTTTAGACTTTGTAAAAGTAATGGCAAGCACAGGAAGATCGATTGCAGAACTACCTGTACAAGCTATTAATTTTGTTACTGGAGGAGGCGAGGAAGGTGCGGAAAAAGTATCTTCTCGTTTTGACGCAGCAACTAGGTTACTAGCAGATGCTGTTCCTTTTTTAAGTCTTGAAGAAAAGCTATTTGATGAAGAAGGAAAGCTAGAAGATACAAAAACAATGACAGGAGCTGCTGCTCAGGTTGTCCCTTATATCGCAGGAGGCAGTGCGGTAATGGGGGCAAAAGTTATTTCAAAAGCTCCTACTATTGTAAAAAGCTTAGGCGCAGGCGTAGTAGTAGATCAAGTACTAGCTGACCCTAAAGAGAATTTATTTAATTTAGCAGCCGACTACTTTGAAGAAGGAACTCTAAACGATATAGCTTCTTATTTATCTGTAGATGAAGCTGATTCTGCTGTTACAGCACGGATTAAATTAGTAGCAGAAGGTCTTGCACTAGGAAGCGTAGCTGAGTTACTAGGCGGTACATTTAGCGTAGCAAATAGGGCAAGAAAGAAATTTAAAAAAGCTTATCAAAACATAACTGATGAAGAAAAAGGTGAGCTAGTTGTAGATTACTTAGACGAAGCTAAGGAAACCGCAGGACTTCGAGAACCTAAAGAAACTGTAGTTTTTTCCGAAAGCCCTGAAGGTTCTGCTCAAATTGATATGCAGCAAAGTAGCGGGATAAGAAGATTTTTAAATCAAGTATTTACAAGTCGTGGCTACTTTACTCCTAAAGCTTATAGTGCTTTTCAAGACGCTGAGAATGCACAGAGAGCCACAGTAGCTCGTGCAGAAAATGTAGCTTTACGTTTAAATGTAGCTTTAAGAAATATCGGTGACGAAGCTGATAGCCAACAAGTTACTGAAAAAGTTTCAGAAGCTTTAACAACAGATCTAAAATATAAAGGCGAGTCAAGAGAAACAGTTATTGTAGATCTTCAAGATCGTTTTGGTTTTACTCCTGAAATAGCTGACGAAGTATTAAATGCTAGAGAATTAATTGACGAAGTTTCTTCTGATCTTGTTAGTAGTCCTACTTTAGATTTAAATATTAGAGAAGTTATTTCAGAAAATGCAGGAACTTATGTTCGACGTTCATATAAATTATTTGAAGATGGATCTTACGAGCCTACAGATTTAGTAAGGAGAGATGCAGAAGATTTTTTAACTGCTCAAAATTTAAAAAATAATCCTTCTTTATCTGAAGAAGAAGCATTTGCTGCTGCCCAGACAAAAGTAGGTGAGATACTAGAGTCTGCTAAAGGTAATACCGATAACGATTATTTTACAAAAGTTAAAAGAGTTAATGAAGAAATCTTAAAAGGTAAAAAAGAAATACCTTCTGAGATCAGAAAGTTAATGGGTGAAATAGAAGACCCTTCTGATAATATTATATTAACAGTTAGTAAAGCTTCTAAGCTTTTTGAAACTAATAGATTTTATGATAATTTAAATGCGCTAGGAGAATCAGGCGGTTACATTTTAAATAAAAACCAACCACGCCCTGAGGGTTACAAAATAATATCAGGTACTAATTCTGTTTTAGATGGCAAGTACACAACCCCTGAAATGGTTACAGCTATCCAAAGAAAAGAATCGGATCTTATTACTCCCACTAGTGATGGTCATGTTGCAAATCTTTATAAAAACTTTTTAACTTTAAAAGGTACTTCTCAAAAAGCTAAAACAGTTTTTAGTGTTACTACGCATGCAAGAAACGTACTGGGTGGGTTTCAATTTGCTACTGCTAATGGCATCAACCCTTTTAAAAACTCAAGAGCAACTTTTGGTTTATTAAAAAATCAAATTAATAAACAAGGGCAGCAAGGTCTAGATGATCTTTACAATAAATATTTAGATTTAGGTGTCATTAATACCAACGTAAATGTAAATGAATTTAGGGCTTTGTTAGATACAGGAGCAGAAACCAGTATAGATAAAGGTTTAGATAAATTAAAAAGTTACGGAGGCAAAACTTTAGGCAAAGTTGCTGACACTGTTGAAGATGTTTATTTAGCTACGGATGATTATTTTAAAATTATTAGCTACAACTCAGAGTTAGCTAATTTAAAGCAAGCTTTTCCTAACAGGGATATAAAAGTATTAGAAACTGAAGCAGCTAACATAGTTAAAAATACTTTACCTAACTACGATAGAGTTCCTAAAGGAATTAAAGCTTTAAGAAATATGCCTATCGGTAGCTTTGTTTCTTTTCCTGCGGAAATTATACGCACTTCGGGCCACATTATTAGACAAGCATCCCGCGAAATTAAATCTGGTAACAAAATGATTGCGGCAAGAGGTCGTCGTAGGCTAGCGGGTTTTGCTACTACACAAAGTGCGTGGGCAGGGTTAGGAACAGGAACAGCTGCACTAACAGGTATATCACAAGACGAAAAAGATGCTTACCACACTATGACAGAAACTCCGTGGTCTAAGGACTCACCTAGATTATGGATGCGTAAAGACGGTAAAATTTATTCAGCTGATACTCAGTTCTTAGATAGCTATAGTGTTATTAAAGAACCTTTAATGGCTGCTTATAGGGAAATCCAAGAAGGAAAACTTTATGGGGAAGACCTAGAAGATTATTTATTTCAAGCAACTAAAAGCTCTCTTGGATCTTTGCTGAAGCCTTACGTTTCTCCTACTATTTTGTCACAGGCACTAGGTGACGTAGCGTTTGCAGCTGTGGCTGATAATGGAAGGACTCCTGAAGGTAAAGCTATATTTACCCCTGGCTTAACTACAAGAGAAAAAAGCGAAGCTGCTGCTTATCATATATTAGATTCTTTTACTCCCGGAACTATTAGTAGTGCTAAAAATATATGGGATGCGGCAACAGAAAAACCTAATCGTTCTACAGGAAACATTAAAGATACTCAAACAGAAATGATGTCTACGTTTACAGGTGTAAAGTTTACTGAGTTTACTCCTCAAGATACTTTAATGTTTGCTTCAAGAGATTTTAGAAGAAGAAATAGTAATGTGATTAGTAAAAGTCCTGATTACGCTAAAACTTCTGATGACTTAATAAATGTTTATAAAAATAGACAGGAACAACTTTATAAAAATTCACAACAATTTTACAGAATAGTGCAAGCTTCTGTCACAGTTCAAGGTAGAAAAAAAACAGCTAAGCAGTTGCTAGATGAGGGGCTGTCTGTAAAAGCTATATCTCAGTTTATGTCAGGACGCTTTATGCCTGAAAAACAGACAGCAAGACAGCTTATGTCTATAGCAGAAAAAACTCCGTTAAAAGAAGGAGAAACTTTAAGAGACGTAGTAAAAAGATTGCAGAATGAATTTGCTAGAATGTATCAGACTCCTCTCACCACTGTTGACGATAAGGATAAAAAACTTAAAAAGTCTATAGGTGGGGAAGTCTTCAACGTCCCTAACGCTCCTGAAGAACCTGATGAGCGTGTAGATAAGCTAACAGGAAAGCCTTACAACTCTCAGGCAGGCGGTGCGTTTGTAGATGAAGAAGAACGATTAGGCTTTTCGGCAGGTAGTAAAGTTATTGCTCTAGCTAAAACTATATTTGACAATTCTAAAAAAGCTATAACAGCTGCTGATGCAGAAAAAGCTGCTGAATCTATTATTAAAAAAGCTGACGAAGGTTCTTACCTAAACGAGAACATGGGGTTAAATAATCCTACATATGAAGAGTTCCTCGACACAGAAACTCGTGTACTGTTGCGCGAAAAGCATGACATGGATATTGATGAACTTAAAAACGTAGAAGGTTTTGATGCTGATTGGGAACAATTTAGCATGAACCGTGGCTATACTCCCGAAGAGTTCGCAGACTTTGAAAGAAGTGGGAAGTTAAAAGACCAACTACAAGTAGAAACTGGTGTGGATTTTTCTGCTGATACTAATATGATACAGACAGAATTAGATAACATTAGGGCAAGAGACATGCCTTATCAAATTAAATCAGAAGGAAACTTAGCAGAAGCTTATCCTAAGTATGAAACTTTTTACGAAGATTTAGAATTAAATAAAATTTTAAACGACACTGATTATCAACAGTATGAAATAGAAGCAGCCAATATCCGAACAGATTATGAAATGGATATTGAATTTGCAGCAAGCAGTGGGGAAGCAGAAGATGCAGCTGAACTAACTGCTCAAATGAATCTAGAACTAAGAGGTCTTGTAGAAGAGCTTGTTACTCCTGCGAAATCACAGATTAAAGAAGCTCTTGAAGTTGAGTTAGCTATGCTAAACGAAAAAGAGCTTGCCGTATTTAATCGTATCTACGAAAAAATGCCTGAGAAATCTACAGGTATTAAAGAAGTAATCAAGAATCCTAGTGATGCTTCTACGTTTACAGCTTCTTCAGAAATGAAACAGCCTGTATACCGTGGAACTTCCACTGGTTTTAATTTTGAATACGATATAGCTTTTGCAATACCCAGAGAGCTTGGTACACATGTTGGAACCAAGGGGCAGGCTAATACTATAATGTTAAAAGCTATAGATAACGACACTAGAAATTTTGCAGAGAAGTATTTAGACGAGACTTCTTTAGATGAGATTTATTCCTACACTGAGCCTACTACAGGAATGCCTATAGCCATGTCAAAAGGCTATATAAATGTTAAGACTCCTTTAGTTATGGAAAAAGATTTAGGAATCTGGGATGCCTTTGCTATTGCTAATGACCCTATACTGAGCGGTGATCTAGTTGAAGCTGTCACTAAAAATCTAGAAGATACAGGGAGAGATGTTAGCCTCGCTCCTCTTAATAATTTATTAAAGAGATTATCAACTCCTGAATTTAGAGATAGCGCACAAGAAATGTTAAGCCCTAGTAAAGAAACATTCTACGGCAGTATTCTAAAAGCAGATTTAAATATTAAGCTTCGTGAAATGCTAGAAGATGTTTATAAGTTTGATAGCATTAAATATAAAAACACAGCAGAAGACTCACTCCCTACTGAGTCTGATTATTCTTATATACTATTTAAACCTAATCAGTTTAAAAATGTAAATGCTGCTGCCTTTGATCCTGAAGATGCAAGAGAGCTATACAACGAAGGAGGCTATATAGAAAAAGCTTTAAGATCTGTAATTCAAAAAGGCGGTGAGCTGTTTGGTGTTGACGATAAGTATAAACGAAAGCATGAAAAGAAGGTTACGACATTCATTAACGATGCAATTGATAGAGGTATAATGCCTGCTACTTACCGAGTTCCTACAGATAATTCTGGGCATGGGGACTTTACAAAACCCTTTAACGAAGAAGCTTTTAACGCTTTCAATCATGCTTTACTTTCATATAAAGAAGGACGCAACCCACTAAAAAGAGCAGCATTACAGGCTAAGGAATACCTCCAAGGTGTTTATTATGATAACCCAAAGACAGAAAAATTAGACAGAGTTAATAATAAATTTGGCTTTAGCTTAGTAGGTAAGTCAGACAATGATGACCAAGCTTTGGCTGATACTTTAATGGGATACTATAGAACTCATCATAAGTTACAGATGGGGGAAAAGTTAAAAGAAGGTGAAGACCTTATATTTAATGTTAACGACTTAGAGCTAATAGACTAATGTATAAATACTTTAAAGACTCTGAACTACAATGTAGTCATTGCGGTAATACACACATGGACGAGGAGTTCATGCAGAAGATCGAAGCCTTAAGGGAATCCTTAGGCTTTCCTTTTATAGTGTCCAGTGCTTACAGGTGTAAGGAACACCCCCTAGAAGCTACAAAGAAGACAACAGGGGCGCATGTACAGGGGAGGGGAATGGATATAAGGGCATCAGGAGAGAGGGCACTGAGGCTCGTTACAGCAGCTACAGCGGCAGGTTTTACAGGCGTAGGGCTAAAGCAAAAGGGCAATGGGAGGTTCGTTCACTTAGACGATCTCGATAGCCCTTCACGCCCTACAATATGGAGTTACTAGCCTGTATATCTGTTTGCATATAGTAATGGAGTGACTCAAATTTATGTGTCATTTCTGTTATTATCTTTTTAACTAGTACAGCATCCTGACCACTAAAGCATTTTCCAATGTCTTCTAAGGGGAGATAAGCAACTTCAGTAACGAAGTTGCCCTCCTCAGTCAGCTTAACCGCAAAAGATACTAGGTTAGCTTCTTTCATTTAGAATTTTACTCTCTCTTGTTTGCCTCGAAGCCCCGCCTTCATGTAAGAAGTAGCACGACCTTCAAAGAAGTTCTGGTGTTCTACACCTAGCACATCGTCTAGCCATTCCAGAGGACAGTCTTTAACCCCATAGTTAGGCTTCAATCCTAGCTGCAACAAACGCCTATCAGCAATATACTCTACATACTTACGCATCTCTTCTCGCGTTAAGCCTTGTATATCTCCCATCTCAAACACTAGATCCAGAAACTTCTGCTCTAAATCTACCATGTCCCTACAGGCTTGATAGATCTCGCCTTTGAAGTCATCAGTCCAGATCTCGTTATTCTCTTGGATAAATTCTCTAAAGAGCTTTGTCATTGCTTCAACGTGAAGCGACTCGTCCTTGATGCTATAGCTAACGATCTGCCCCATGCCTTTCATCTTACCAAAGCGAGGGAAGTTTAACAGGATAACAAAGCTAGAGAACAACTGTAGTCCTTCTGTAAACGCGCTATAGACTGCTAAGTTTTTAGCAATAGAACCTTTATCTTTTGTAGAGACTTTAAGGTCATTAATATAATGGTGCTTATCAGCCATCTCTTCGTATTCAGCAAAAGCTTTATACTCTTTTTCAGGCATTCCTACTGTGTCAAGCAGTAAGCTGTATGCATGCTGATGAATAGATTCCATGTTAGAAAATGAACCCATCATCATACGAGCTTCTGGCTTTTTAAAGATCCTCATGTAACGATCAACATAGCCACAGCCTACATCAACATCTGATTGAGTAAACAATCTAAAGATCTGCACCAACAGATTCTTTTCTGTCTCCGTCATATCCTGCCAATCTTTAACGTCAGTATACAGCGGTACATCTTCAGGGAACCAATGCATTTGGTTCTGCTGCACATAGTAATCAAACATCCAAGGATGATCGAATGGTTTGTAGTAATCTCGTGTAGATAATAAGCTCAAGCTGTGTCCCCTTCTTTTATAAATACTCCTAGCTCATTCATATACCCCTTACGATCTTTAATGTCATCGTAAGCGTGAACTAGGCACTCCTCTAATGTTGTCTGCTTCATTAATGCTAGTGTATTTAATACAACTAAGCAATCCCCTATGTCATCTTTTACACAGCGGCCTTTTACTACGTTGTCAGCAAGCTCACCGATCTCCGATACTAGTTTTGCAAACTGAACAACAGGGGTAGAGTTATCTATTATCTTTCTTTCCCTGCTCCACTGGCTTACTAGATTTATTATCTGCTCCATCTTTCTTATCCTTTTTAAATATTAAGTCCCAATTAGACTCAAATTTCTTTTTGTCTGTTAACGAAGGCCTGCGTCTACTCCCTTTACCGCTCATTGTTTTTTATTATCCTTCACAGCTTAAACACTCCCCCAAGTCTATTCTTGGTATCTTAACATTAACATTCTCTACGGAACGAGCAGCGTCTGAACGTAAATAATACATAGACTTTAATTCGTTAGCACCCGCCCAGTGTACGTCATGCACATATTGCAAGTAAGCATCGTGAATTTCCTGAGGCTCTGTGGCCTTCGGCGGTACAAAGAAAAGATTAACGCTCTGGCTTTGGCAAATATAATCTTGACGATGCCTTGCGTGTTCAATAATCCAGATCTGATTTAACTCAGGTGCAGTTTTAAATACTTCTTTCTGTTCGTCAGATAAAATAGTTAAATGCTGAACCGACCCTGCCTCAGATGCTATGTCTTTCCATATCTTTTCTCGCTTCTTTGCGTTAGGCTCAAGTTCAAAAAGAAGATCATCAAGATATTTGTTTCTTACTTTAAAGCTACCAGTAAGAGTCTTATGAGTAAACACGTTAGCCCTTACAGGCTCTATAGAGGGGCTAGTGCCGCCGCAGATAATAGAACTAGAGGCATTAGGCGCAACGGCTAGGAGGTGCGAATTACGCCTACCTGTACCTACCATGTCAGGGGCTTCCCCCCGCTCAGTGGCTAGCTCTTCTGATGCTTCGACACTTCGACTCTTAATATATGAAAAGGCGCGGTGATTAAAAGAAGTAGCGTACAGCCCCTCAAAAGCAATGTTGTTTTTCTGTAAGTAACTATGGAACCCCATAGCCCCTAGCCCGATAGCTCGCTCCCTATAGGCAGAGTAGACCGCTTTAGTAAATCCCTTATGCTCTTCTTTAACATGCTTTTTAAATCTATCAAAGTTAAGGTTGTATACACCTAAAGAATCTAAGTCTACTGCATAACCTATAAAATGCTCTAAGACATTATCGAGCATTCGAGTTAAGTCTTTTATAAATGTTTTTTCTTTACTCCAATCATCGAAGTATTCTAAGTTAACACTAGACAAGCAGCACACCGCTGTCCTTTCTTCATTAGTAGGGAGCGTTATCTCAGAGCAAAGGTTGCTTTGATTTATGGTCAGACCAATATCTTTTTGAGCCTGAGGAACCTTGTCGTTACAGTTGTCAATGTTAACTATATAAGGTTCGCCTGTCTCTGCTCTTGTCGTTATCAACGACCACCATAGATCCCTAGCTTGTACGGTCTTTACAGCTGTCTTACTTTTAGGGTCTATTAGTCTCCACTCCTCATCATTCTTTACAGCTTCGAGGAACTTATTGTTTATGTTAACTCCATTGTGTAGGTTCAAACACTTGCGATTCAGGTCACCTCCTGTGGTCTTACGCATAGCAATAAACTCATCAATCTCAGGGTGACCGATATCTAAGTAAGCAGCATAACTACCGCGCCTAGTAATACCCTGATTGAAAGCTAGCATCTGACTGTCAACAACGTGCATAAAGGGGATTGAGCCAGTAGACTTACTACCGTTAGCAGTATCCACACCGTTACTACGCACACCGCCCCAATATCCACCAATGCCTCCACCTCCACTAGCGAGCCATATGTTCTCATCA
>Ga0181390_1000463_pt1 | contig 18528 bp, 14 predicted proteins | sample 13SPOviralmetaG_FD_130085 | JGI IMG/M metagenome (GOLD analysis project Ga0181390, IMG submission 130085) | Marine viral communities from the oligotrophic San Pedro Time Series (SPOT) site, San Pedro Channel, CA, USA - 13 SPOT_SRF_2010-07-21 | ecosystem: Environmental > Aquatic > Marine > Strait...
CTTTAGAACGTTTAGATACAATACCTCTTGGAGCGTCTTTTCTCAAACCTGTGTATTCAGGTGTAGATACATAGGGATTAAAGGAACTTTCAATACCTTCCCTATAAGCATAAGGGTTAGCGGGGTCGTATTCAAAAGTAGATGCATCACCTTTTCTAATTTTTTCAATCTTAGCCAAGGTTTTTTTAAGCCTACTTTCGCTAATTTTTCCTGCAGCTAAGTTACCTTGAACTTGTCTAACTGCATCAGCGTATGCTTGACCACGTTCTGTGTACGTTTTAACAGAAGACGAATATTTAGGAGTTTGTGCAATCCCTTCCCCCATACCTTTAGCAGTATATTTAGGGGAAGTGGTAGACATAAAAACCTGTCCACCTTTAATTTGTGGTGTCAGTTGAGTTGGAGCTGTTATACCACCAGCCATAGCAAGCTGTGGTGACATACCGCCAGGAGGAAGTTTATCTACAACAGCTGCTGTTTTTTTAGCAACGGAGCCCAAACCAGCAGTAGCTAGTGTATCTACAAACTCACCACCGGCAAATGAACCAATCCTTGGATCAACACCAAGATTTTCTGCAAGATTACCAAAACCTTCTTCAGCAGCCGATCGTACATTTTTGTAAGTACGATAAACCATACCACCTAGTCCTTGGTCTTGGCTAATAACTTGGTCAACAGTTTTTACAGCGCCGCCAAAATATTGAAGTCCTACGCTAACTCCAGGAATTTTAGAAATCTGTTCACCTGCAGATTGTACAACATCTTCAACAGTATCAACAAATTCGGTCCCAATCATTGGTCCTTTTTGAATTCGTTCGTATGCCGCTACTGCTGCGTCATACTGTGCTAAACCTTCTTCTGAATTTTCATAATTCCTAAAATCAGGTTTTTCCATTAATTAATATACTCCATAAGTAAGTGTTCACGGAGTTTATTAACTCCAAATTTAGCTCTCATCCATTCTAGGACGTGAGTACTTCCTTTTTCCTGATTACATTGAGTGCAGGCGCATACAACATTCGTTGCGACATCCCTTCCACCGCGAGAGCGAGGGTGAACATGATCGATAGATAGGTTACTAAGGTCATAAGTTTTTCCGCAATAAATGCAAGTGTGGTCAAAATGTTCCTTAATAGAGCGCCTCCACAGGCGCTTGGCTTCTGGAGAGGTCATAGCTATTAAGTTGAAAAGGTAATCGTCAGGAGTTGGAAGTAATGGGGTCATGCTCGGCCTTTACGTGCTCGGTTTTTAGATGCTTTTTCAAGGAATGTTTTACCATTCTTTTTGTGTGATACATCTTTACCGTCACCATTGCCATAGGTTCCCCGTTTTCTGTTTTCTTTGTTTAATGCAGATCGTTTCTTGATCTGTAGTTTAGATGAGTCGTACCGTTTTTGATACGACTTATAGTTACCGTTAGCGAATTTAGCACCGCTGTGTTTAGACGTGCGAGCCATGTAGCCTCCGTTGTACTAACTCAGGGTTAACCTGGGGCATCACTGCTGCCAGTTTAGACAGTGGGCTACCTTCTAAGGCAACACCACTGATGTCATTAGTCTTGAGCCAGTCGCAAGCTGCTTTAAGATCAGCTGTAGAAGCCTCACCTGCTTTAATACGGGTAAGAAACTCCTTAGTAACTAGATTATGCAGCTCGTTAAACTGGTCTTCTGTAGCTTTTTTCTTAGGCATTTCTAAGTACGATTTGGTCTAGTTTACCTTCAATACGTATCATGTGATCTTCCATCCGGTCAATCATTGACTTGAGTTCTGTTTTAGAAACGTAGTCCTGAGCAACAGTCAGTTCTACGTGGTCAATACGACGATCAAGGCTACTGATACGTTCATGTACGCTGTTAATCCGTTGGTGTAGTCTGTTGTTCAGTGTTGCTCCCGCTGCTACTACTGCTATCGAGAGACTTACTATCGCTTCTATCATTTAATGATACGATTGGTATGATGTCATGACACAACACTTCTACTCTGCTACCGGGTCTAAAAGTAAAACCGGCTTTCATAATCTCCGTACATTTCAGTGCACGAACCATCTCGTAGTTTAAGCGCATCTTTTGTTCGTGTCGTTTAGCAATCTGTTTGCACTGCTCAATCATGCCACCATCTAGTGGAAACATAAAGTTGATCTGTGCACCGTAGTTGTTAGACCGAACATAACCATCAGACTCCATAGGTATCGTGTCGTTGCCCATATAAAATGGGCTAAACGTCATTGTTGATCCATTACAAGAATTGTTGGCTCCAAAGAATTGTCGTGATGGTGCACCATTGTTCTGGAATTGCACAGCCTGATTAGTAACATTTCCCGTTGCGGCTGCAACTGGGTTAGATGTATTTTGTACTTCAGGTTCTGCAAATGCAGGTGTTACTGCGAGAAGATAGAAAGCGATGTAGTAGTAGAAGTTTGGTCGATGCTTTCTGTGATATCGATTGTTTCCACTACGCCCGCTGATCGTGTTGTCAGCTCTAGAGTCCAAGGATCTCCAGCCGTAGTTACGGAAAATGTTGTACTTTCTCCAGCGATATCGGAACTGGGTGTAACGTTTGAACCACTCCATGATGAATAATCACCACCCATGATTTCTTGTTCGATTGTTCGTTCAATGTCAACCGTGGTGGTGGTAGTCGATTGCATTGACCCCTGAGTAAACTGTGGGGTAACAGACTGAGCAGAAACTGGAGCAGCTAATAGCATTAACATTAATAGCTTCTTCATTCCTTTTTTTCTCGTGTAATTGAAAAGGTTGCGAGGGTGCCGCTCAAGATTGATGCGACATAAGTGGGATCCATCTTTTCCATCCATCCTGCATAACTTGCAGTTAAGAGTCCGGCGGACCAGACGAGGACGATGAACTTGATGAACTCACCTTTTTTGTGATCTTTATCCATGTCTGTTTAAGTATTGGTTTCATTACAGTTACAGTCCATTTAAAGACTGCTGTTGCTGTAAGGGTGGCTGCAACAGACACGGTGGCCGTAGTACCAGCCGTGACAAGTATTTCGTTAGACGGGAGAGGCATCGTGACATCCGTAAATGGAATATCTATCTCTCGTGTGTCTTTAGGTATGGGTATGTCCGGTATTTTAACCGGAGGTGGTTTAGGTTTTGGTTTCTCTTTGTCGGACTCTGTAGTTCCTTTGACTCCCGGAGGTGGCCGAAGGTCGCTAGGAGGCACCACAAGCGGTCTGTATGAAGGCAAATCCGCTCGTGGGACATCTAGTACCGGACGGGGTAGAAGAAGGGGCTCAGGGAGCCGTATAGACGGTAGTACCGGTGGCTCACCTAAATCCATCAGTCCAGAGGCTTAGCAGGAAATAGTCCGTTACGGATAAACTCCACAGCCTTATCATCTACATCGTTATCAGTAGACTCAGCCAGTTTGGTCAGCATGTCTACAATGAGTAGCTTGACCTTCTGGGACTGGAGAAAAGAAAAGAGAATTGGACGGATAAGTGTAATCATGGTTTTAGGATAGGATTAGAGTCTGATCTATAGTTGTCGTAAGGTGATTCACCTAGAAGATCTGTATCCCAGGCTGCTTTTAATTCATCAGCAGTAGCTGCTGCTTCAATAGCAGACGCTGAGGGTGCATCACGTAGAGATTGTTTTGATGCAACAATCGCAGTAGTATCAGCTCCACTTTCTAATGCTCGTTGAAATTCAATATCCTTAGCTTCTAGCAAAGGTTTTCTAACTAGTCGGACCCGTTTACGGTGAAGGTCGCGAGCTATAGGCATGTTAATAGTAATCATTCACTTGATCCTGTTTCTTCTGTTTCTTTTGTTTGTTCTAATAACCATGCGTCACTACCAATACCGTAACCAGTTGGGTTACTAAAATCAGTTTCCCAAGCGTTTCGGAAAGAACGGTCGGTAGGGATAACAGAATCTTCAACAATAATGTATGGTTTACCAGCAGGCACATCTTTTCGTGCAGTTTCTTCTACGGAAATTTCTCCTGTTGGTAAAAGGATACTCAAACCTCCATCTACATTTTCATATAAAACTTTAGACATAAAATTAATCTCCGATAATCATAGCCATACACGTATGTGGGTCAACGTCGCCGTTGCCATCATGCATTGTAAAAGCACTGAAACCACTAGTAGTCTTAGATCCATTTCTGTTTGGATTATGGGCGTCGTCGATACCCATCGCAACAACGAAACCATCCTCAGTTGATAAACCAGTAGCTACAACGTAGTTAGAGTTAGACATGTGACCACTAAAATTGATAAAAAATTTACCAACTCCATTGTCCGACACGCTAGAAATACCCCAATGATCTCTAATTGAACTTTGGTTAAAGTTGACCCATTTATTAATGGCACCATGGCCACCAGAGCTATAAAAAGCCATAATTAACTTACCTCCGTAAGGTTGAACTTGTATTTTTTACCGCTACGGCGGTTGATGAGGAACAGGTCGTCCTCACCTTCTTGGATAGTGAAGTTGCCCCACGTTCCATCGACATCGTTAGTGCTGCCTTCATTGCTGAGATTAAGGTCATTGGTGTAGACGTTGCGCCAGCGGTAAGAGGAGGTGCCTAAATCGTAAGTGTTGTTGGTTGAGGGGCGGAAATGACCACTTGAGTCAATTACAGCCCTATCTGTCCCGCTAGGGTTTCTAAAAATAAATCCAGCGCTTCCACCCTGTAGATAGAGCCAGTTACCGTGGTGCTGAATCTTAGCCCCATAGTCTCCAGTCCAGTTTCCGTTTACAAGACGAATATCACTGTTGCCTGCAATCGTTACAGCTCCAGCACCGCTAGTGAATTCAGCATCTCCAGCAAAATCAGATGTCGTATTAACACGCAAGGTGTCACAAGTGGCCTTGCCAGTGACATCGATGCCGTCTGACTTGGTTGCAAATTTTGTGGCGTTGTCATATTTAAGAGTTACTGCTCCGTTTTGAGTAGCCAGCAACATGGTCTCATTATTAGCAACATTTTTAACTTCAAAATTAGCTGAATTAACGTGCAGATAACCTGTGCTGTTTGATATGTAAGAATGACTTCCATCATGATAAATCTGTAGGTCATTGCCTGTGCCAATCAGAAGCTTGCCGTTGTCTTTTAGGTCAGCATCGCCATGCAAAGTAATTTTACCAGCAAAATCGCTTTCGCCGTCAACATCCAAGGTGTCGCATTGCAGCTCGCCAGTAATGTCTACACCGTCTGATTTGGTCTCAAGCTTTTTAGCGTTGTCGTAATAAAGTTCTACTGCTCCGTCTACATTAAAGCCGGCACACATTTCTGAGTCGCCTTTTGTAATTGCTGTGACACCATTTGAGGCTAATCTAAGATCTCCTGTGCCATTATCGAGAACATAAGAATGACTGCCATCGTGATAAATCTGTAGGTCATCACCAGTACCTAGCAGGATCTTATCGTTATCCTGCATGTCAAGGTTGGCAGTTAGAGTAACGTTGCCAGCAAACGTGGCGCTGCCGTCGCTCCCATTGAGATTTATATTTGCGGCACCAGCCGTAGACGCTGATCCTCCAATTCCTACCAAACCCGAAGTATCAACATAGAAATTAGAAGTACCTCCCTGCTTAATTTCTAATCCGCCACCACTGGCTCTATCTACTGTGAGCAGGCTGCCAAAAGTACCAGTACCAGCAAACGCGGCGCTGCCATCGGCAGTAATAGAAGATGTAACTGTGCTGCTACCGGTCTGAAACCCTTTGAATAGAGTGTTAGAAGAACCATTTGATGATGCAAGAATTCCACCACTTGATCCGTCAAGTCTTACACCTGTTGCAGATCCTCCATTAGGAGTACCACCAAACGTGCCGGTGCCAGCAAACGTGGCGTCGCCGTCCGCAGTGATGCTGCCTGCGGCAACGATAGAGCTGTCACCGTTGATTTTAAAGACACTGCTGTTATCTTGTTTACGGAAATCAGCAAAGTAATTGGCAGCACCAGCACCACCTGCTTGAACCTTCAATCCATAACTATTAGAACCTGACGATACAAACGTGGCGACGTTAGTACCGCCTACTGTTGTCGTTACATCTAGTGGACCAGCAAACGTCGGGCTTGTATCGGTACTTGCAGCAGTTATACGTCCATCAGCATCAACAGTAAACGATGGAACACCGCTTTGACTTGCACCATATGTACCAGCAGTAACAGCAGTGCTAGCTAGTTGCGAAGCACCAATAGACCCTGCAGTCACAGCAACAGTAATCTGTCCACTACCAGGCGTGTTGTCGCTAACAGTAATACCAGTACCACCAACAATATCACCAGTCAATGCACTGTCAATTTTGGTATCAATCGTACCATCAACGTAGGTTTTGTTGGTTGCGTGACCACCTGACGTAGGAGTAATGGTAGTCAACTGACCTGTCATGGTTGCACCAGATGTGGTGACAAAACCAGAAGTCTCAGTAGCACCAGCTTGCCATGCACTAGCTGTAGCGTTGTAAATCTTCAGCGTATCAGCAGTAGTGTCAAACCACAGGTCACCATCGTGCAAAGACGTAGTAGGTGCGGTTGCACTGACTCGATAACGATCAGAAAAATCGTTGACGCTGTTGATATTAGTTGCAACAGTGTTAATGTTACTAATGGAACCTGCAGCAGTGTTTACGTTGCTGATAGAACCAGAAACGGTGTTGACGTTGCTAATAGATCCAGCAGTTGTATTTACATTGGAGATAGAACCTGCAACAGTGGTGATATTTGCATCATTAGTTGCAACAGTGCCAATGTCTGTCAGATTATCTTCGACTGTGTTAATGTCACTGATGTTGGTTGCAACAGTGTTGACATCGCTGATGTTGGTAGAAACTGTGGTGATCTCAGTTGCTTTGCCTGCAACCGTAGTAACCTCAGTAGCCTTAGGAGTCAGGCGATGGAAGGAGTAGGTATGGAGGGTCGAAGTGGTCTCGACAATCGCGCCAAATCCAGCCGCTAAGACTGTAGAACCACAACCAGTAATAGTTACAGTGTTAGATCCAGAGCCGTTGGCAATGGTCACTGTACCGCTAGAAGGTGTGCGGCTAGTGCCGATAGATTTAATACTAACAAGCGTGCCTGCACCGTTGTTCACGTCAGGGTTAGCAGTCGGGAATGAGGTTTCGCTTGCAATAGGCACAAAACCACCAACATCGTCTACCAGGTCAATGACACGTGCATCGACAGCGGCAGTGGTTGCAATGAAAGAATCGCTGCTACTCCAAGTTGCACCGCTTGTAATGGTTTCAGTGCTGTCTTGGCGGAAGTAACGACTGTCAAGCTGACCATTATCAAAGTCAGATTCCAGTTGATCAACGTATGCTTTAGTAGCAGCATCTTGTGCGCTAGTGGGGTCACTAACACTTGTGATACGGCTAGTGCTAACATCTACCGTGCCAGTACCGTTCGGGTCAATAACAACGTTTTGGTTAGTCGTAACAGACTTAATTTTTTTGCCGTTGACATTTAGGTCTTCCAATAGTGTGTTGACAGACAAAGCGCCAGCAGGAATACTAACAAAACCAGATTGTTGGTCTACACTAAAAGTTTCACCAACACGGAACTTACCGTTGTGGTCAGTAATAGCAGCCCAAACTTTACCGTTGTTACGTTCAACTTTTTGCTGAGATTCTTGATGAACACCACACGGGCTTGTACCAGCACCAACAGGGTAAGTACCAGCCGCATATTCAGGCAGAGCACGGTAGTCAGTACCAGAACCAACATATTCCATGGTATGCCCTGAAGAGGCAATCATAGAACGTAGGAAAAATTTAACAGCTGAGTTATCAGCCGGAGCGTTAGAAAGACCTAGGTTTTCAGTACGGTCATTAGAATTAGGGCGGCTAATAGTAACCGTAAACTCAGTAGCAGAAACTACAGTAGAAGATAGGATAGGATAAAGATTACCACCAACCTCTACCAGCATGTTACTAGCAGGACGCAAAGATGTACCATGCCAACCAGAATTTGCAGCTACAGTATCTACAGTAAATGTAATATCACCGGAACTAGGGCTGCCTTTTACAAGACCATCAAAGATATCAGTAGTAGACTTACCGTCTGCAACTAAAGAAAACCGACCAAAGTCAGAAGTCGATGCTGCCAGGTTAGCCTGACCACCGTTAAAACATGCAATATGGAAATGGTTAAAGAACGCATAGCTACTGGTAGCCTGCATGTAACCATTGTTGGTAACAAAGACACCAGGTGCATCTAGACCAGTGTGCGTGTAGCTATCACAAACAATTGATCGCAATGGTGAGTCAGCATGAGGAACAGAACCGTCAACCAACAAACCACCACCAGTTGGTGCGGAGTCAAGGTCACCAGCTTTACCTTTGTCTTCTACACCTGCGTAATAAGCCAGGTTGTTGTTGTCAATCTCTGAGTCAGAAAAGTTAGTACAGTTCTGAATGTACGGAGACTTGAAGATCATGGCGTTCGGGAAGAACGACACGTTCCAACCTTGTGTAGGAGGCAAACCATAAGTAGCATCTTCCCACAAGGATCCGGACGCACCACGAGTACCGCTCGCCTTCATACCCGTAAACGTCATGTTATGTAGGTATGTACCACTGTTAACACGGAACAGGCTGCTGGTTTCTGTAGCAGCGGTTGGATGTACAACAACGTTACGTATCGAAGCACCAATAATAGCAACGTCACGCTTTTGAATATCAATAGGCGCAGCTTCCTGATAGATACCAGGAGCAACCAACACAACACTGCCATCCCCAAACGTAGCGTCACTGTTAATAGTATCAACAGCAGCTTTAATAGATGCTTTAGGGTTTGAAATGCGGTGACCTTCGTTATTGTCGTTACCGTTTACAGAGTCAACATAGATAACTTTTTCAAGTTTTGTAAACGTACCACCGGACGTAATACCATCCCACTTGCTACCATCCCACATGTGCAAGGTTTGGTCATTATCATTTTGATACCAAAGCTTACCGGTTTGATATGTAGATCCTGGAGGTGTACCAGTCTGTACCAATGCGTCGTGACGTGTTTTAGCTGCAAGAGCAGTAAAGATATTAGTGTCAGTAGGAGAAGGCGACTGTGCATCTTGCTCAGCGTTGTTGATAATATCGCCGTTCTTAAGACGGTCAAGGTCAACAGAGTTGGCACTAATACCAATAGTTACTTGACCGCCAGAACCAGTTTTATTAAGACCAGTACCATCTACAAGAACGTCATTTTCAAGTGCAGTGTCAATCTTACTATCTACTCGGTCATCAATAGCCTCAGTAGATGCAATCTTGGTGTCATTGCTAACCCAAGTGTTACCATCATACAAAGTATTGTCGTAACGATCCCAATAGTAATTTTTCAGGTATGCATCAACATCATCAGGAATACCTTGACAGTTAGCTTCCTGAACAGCATACCGTAGTTGCTCAAAATTGTTATTTAGGTCATCAGACCGAATAGCTGAACCAGGGTTAAATAGCGCACGGATGTCTTCAACATTTGTGATCCGACGGATTTTAATGTTGTCAACTGTAGGCTCACCAGGATCTGTAGGAGCAGAAGGTGCTGGTGGAGCAGTCCCTGTAAACTCTACAATAGTAGGGTTAGCATCAGTAACACGCCAGGGGTAGGTGGAATCAGTCGTGAGCTTCTCGTCATATTCTTTTGTAGTTACGTTCCAAAAATAAACGTGGATCTCAGATTTAAAAATGTACGGGAAGTCAAACGAAAAAGTTTGTTGACTCCCGTTTCCGGCTTTAATTGTTTGTACGTCAGAACACGACATAATTCGTTAATTTCTAATGTTTAAGGATTCATCAATGTCAAGAAATTTACCTTGACCACTAGCCTGTCGGCGCATCTGCTTTTGGATTTGCCGTGCTTCAATATCTGCAAACATGTCTGCATCCATTTCTTGATAAGCAAAGGCTTCAGCATCACGTCTGGCTTGATTAAGTCTGATGTGAAGGAAATCCCACTCTTGTAGTGACACTTCTTCAGATGTTTTACCTTGACGACGTAAATTACGCATACGGACAATACTGTTCCAATCACCTGCGTCACGCATAATCTCTTTAATTGCCCGTCGGAAATGACCTTGTTCACCCATTACCCTGAACAATTCAGACCGTTCATCTGCCAGTAATTTGACACCATCTTTGGTTTTAAATGTAGTATTATAATCATACTCAATATCTTGCAAGAACTTTTCTTCATCAGATTGTTCTGAATGAATCTTAAGTGGGCTTAATGCGTTCCAAGCACGTTGCATCAAACCATAACCATTAGCTTTCTTACCAGTAACAGGGCTGTACACATACGGTGCTCGGTTAGCTGGGTCAAACTCAATAAGGAAACGGTTACGGTTAGCAATAGCAGACATGAAATCATCATTGGTTTCCATCAAACCTTGACTAAACATACGAGACCATTCACCACGTTGACCAGCCAAAGGTCCAAGACTGTTAGTAAAACCAGCTGCCCAACGTTGCCCAGCTCCAGGGTTACCGGAAAGCATATCCATTAGAGGTTTTAATGTAGACAGACCAGTACGGTCAGTAACAGAAGCACCTAATATAAACATAGCTTTTTCAAAGAACCGCTCAGTTTGAGCCTGTCCAAGCATGTCGAAGTTATCACCAACATTAGCTACAAAAGCAACCCAGTCAGCAAGGGGACCAAGCCACTCATATGAATAATACTTACCATCAGGACCGATGATACTACGCTTCTTCCAGCTAGATTGTTTTTCACGAGAGCGTTGTGCTTCACGATCCATTAAACCATCACCAGTCAAACGACCGTTCATCAACAGTCCGATAGCAGAGGTGGTAGCCACAAAACCCATGGCTTTACGACCACGAGTTGTGTATTTAAGGTCGGCAATTCTATTCTGTTTAGCAATAACATCCATAGTGTCAGGATTAATATTACGTGCTCTTAGAAGATCATCAATACGGGCTTCATTACTAAACAGGTCATTAAGAGGAGTATATGCTAAATCGTTAATATCACGTTGAAAAGGTGTGAACACAGGATTGTATTTACCAGCAACATCAATCATGTTCGCACCCGTAGTGGGAAACATAAGGAATGGTTTTAAAGCTGGGATAGTTCTAGTTAGATCCGAAACACTAGAAGCTAGTGGTGTGTCAAGGTTTAACGCCATCTCACCGGTAGCATACTTAACTGTTTCGTCTGACAACATACCGTCAGAACTAAACATCTTGTTGTAATACTTCTCAGCAATAGGTTTAAGGTTTTCCTTAGTAACAGGTTTACCAGCTTCAACCAGCTCGTCCATAGCACGGAACCGGGCTTCAGCAGATGCATTAAATACACCACTAAATCCGTCAAGAGCTGTCATTGCATTAGGACCAAAGCGTAGGATAGGATCCTTACCTAAGTCATTAAGCATTTCAATCTGGTTGACAAGATACTCTAGACCATCATTACCTAGATCCTTTTGTGTACGAGCAGCTTCCTTAAGAAAGCCCATTTCACGTTCTGACTGCAGAAGCAAGTCAATACGTGTACCAGCACGTACTGCTTCAGGTTCACGGGATGCTTTCATAAACACGTCACCTGCATATGGCAGTGCGCGTTGCATGGTTTCACCAAGAGAGCTATAAGCCATCCAACCACGTTGAACTGCTTTTAGGTCACCTGCCATGACTGCACCAGCAAAGTGTGAAACAGGTTGTGAAACAATACCACCAAAGTTACCTACCATCGCTTGGATAGGAGTAACAAATGCAGACAAGATACTATTGTAGACGTTAGACCATACACCAGCAATTAGCTTGTTTTCAACCTCAGGGTTTAGATTAATAATACCTTTACCAAGGTCAGCAGTCATACCAAAGATGTATTGGTTCATCTTATTGATGGTGTCAATACTTCCGTCTGTCAGCTCATATGCCATCAGGAATTGATCCATCAGTTCAGGCTGGTTGTCGGCAATCATACGCATGGTAGAACCAAAACGTTGAGAGTCTTGGAAGATACGTTGTGCAGTTTCACCAGCACCAAGTACAGTAGCCTCGTTATACCCTTCGATATTCTTAAATCCGTTCTGAACCATTTGAATTAGGTTCATCTTACGGTTCTTGTAATACTTAGCAGAAGCAGTCAACTGTGTGACATACTGCATAAGATCAATTACCTTTTCTTGAGCTACCTTAACAGCAGGTGTTCCATGCATTAGACGGGCACCCTCAGAAACGTCTGAGATGCGTCCAGAAAGGCTTCCAGCAATCAGAGATTGTGCTCTAGCCATATCCATACCAGTAACCTCTGCACCGAGCTGTCTGAGGGCTTTAGTGGCAATATCAAAACCCTCTTCTACCAATACCTCAGTGCCGTCAGGTTGACGCACAATATGTGGCTCAAGGACTTTACGGATATCAGACTTGGACATACGTGGATCAATCATCGAGATAGCGAGATTCTCGTTTTCATCGATAACATCTTTAAAAGTAACCTTCCAGTTACTACCTTCCATCCCAACCTCACCTGCTTTATGCAACTGATCAGCTAATCCAAGAACAACTTGTTCAGAGTTTTCAGCAGATTGAAGGCTATATTTAAGAGCAGGTTCAGAGATGACATTACCCATACGTCCATTTACACTATCAAGGTTACGTGCAACACGCACCTGGTCGATAGAGGCACCAACAATACCAAAATCATCTACAGTACGAACACCAAGTTCGCTGTAGTCAAATAAGTCATGGACACCCTTAAGAGCAACATCCATGTTTGGATTATTCATGTAGTTGAATGCACCAATTTCATCTAGGGCTTCTTCCTGTTTAATAGCGCCTTCAACTAAGTATGCTTCAGGGTCATCAGCCCGTGGTTTAGGAGAGTTTTCAGTAAGCCACTTACGTGATTCTACTGTTTCACCAACCAACTTATTAGACCTACGCGCACCTAGAGCTGTTTGACCAATGGCAGTACCAAAACGGATAGCAGATCCTAGAAGCTCGACAAACATACCGCCGCCGATGTCTTCACGGATATTCTTCTGACGTTTTTCGTCAGGTGTATCGCTATCAAGTGTAGCTACATTATCAGGTATAAAGTCGTAGGTTTTAGGAAAAGACTTCTTAAGAGTACCAGTAAGGTTGTCACCTTCGTACTCACTACTTACCACACCTACACCAAGACCAGCCAATGATTCAACACCACGGTTACCGATCCATTGCATAAACTTGTTTTGACCAATATTCCAACCAACACGTGTATTAGCAGCCATTCCTGCGCCTCTTAAAATACCTGTACCGGCTAGGGTAGGTACAACAACAGAAGCAATGTTACGTGCTGCTTCATATTCTTTATATTGAAACTCAGGCATTTTAGGAATGTCAATGCCTGGTACCACGTTAATAAGATCTGTAGCAAAGTCAACCACACCTACAGGGATTGCAGCATACTGTTCTGCATAAAACCTAGGGTCTTGGGTTTTTTTAAGGTCTTCTAATCTACCAACATATCTAGCATACCTTTCTTCAAAGTCAGGTGCACTAGTATCAACTCCTTCAGGAATTGGGTATGGACGCTCTCCCGTAGGAGGCTGGGGTTGTTCAGGAGAAGGTTGTTGAGCTTCCGTAGGAGCCGGTTGTTCCATAACAGCTTCGGTAGTGGCTTCAGCAGCAAGTTGCTGATCTACCATTGCCTCATGCTGTAACTCTTCAGACATTTGTAAGTCTTGAGCTGGATCAACCTCATACTTCTCTTCAGTATCAATAGGCATGATTAATTATTTTGTAGTTGAGAAGCAATACTATTTCTCAAGGATTCATAGTTAGAATAAGGTGTCATGGATTTACTACCTCTAGGTGCTGGAGCAAGGAAATCTATAGATGCAATGGTACCATCAACACTTTGGACACTACCAGAACCACCTTGAATACCGATAATTTGTCCTTGATTAATAGTTTGATTAAGTTGAAGATTAGGTTTATTACCAAAATGAGAGTAAAGAACATCTACTTTTTGACCTGTATTAGGATCAGTAGATTCAATAACTACATAGTGACCATAACCTGAACCATCAGTATTTACTTGATAGCTAATGTCTTTCACTTTACCACCAAGAACTGCTGGAAATTGTTTGTTTTCAAAAAAAACGTCAATACCCGGTTGACCAGTATCAAAAGTTACTGAAGACACTTGAGGAACAAAGGTTTGTAAATCAGCACCACCTTGTTGATTGAATACACTACCTGCCCTCATAAGAGTTGGGTTTTGGTAAATTGCTGTATTACCTGACGCAACATTAACAGCATTCAACTTAGTCTGAACAGAATATGTTGTTTCCGCCGCGTTAATAATATGTTGCTGTTCAGGTGTAAACGTAACACCTTTGAGGATCTCAGGTGCTCTAAATGTTTCTGTACGACCAGCTGCTTTAAATGCACGGTTATAAATCTCATGCAAAGGTGCCCCAGCAGACATACCTTGGAAAGCTCTTTCAATAGCAGCAGGTTGGAAACCAGGTTTACCGTAATTTTCAGCGATGTACTCCATACGTTCGGGTGAAATAAAAGAATTAGGAATGTTGATCACCTCTTGTAATCCAAGAGATTTAACTTGAGTTTTAAGCACTTGGTAATCACGCACTGCTTTGTCAGCAGCAGATACATTACCAGCACGTTTTTCTAGATAAGGAAACTCAATACGACCACCAGGAAGTAATTTACGAGCATAGGGTAAAGTGTCATGTTGTCCGGTAGTTAACTGTTGTAGATAAATAGCTGACTCATCATCTGCTGCTTTTGTCAGAGCTTCTTCAACAGTAAAGCCGTTTTGACCGGTACCGTAAATAAGTTTAGCTTTTTTTCTTATCTGCCCTTCCATGTAGCTAATAGCAACTTGTGCACCAGGTGAAGCAGTTTTAGGACCAAAATCTGTCGTACCTGTAATGGTAGTAGTAGCGTTGCGAACAATTTTACTAGCTTCTTTTGTATGGTACTGACCGTTTCCAGACTCGTAACGCTGCTTGACAGTAGCTGATTGCTCTGTAGTCATAACAGCTTTAGCCGAGTCAACGTCTACTTGCGTAAGTTGCTCATCAGGTTTAGCTAAGATTCGCTGTGCTTCATTGTTACGTAGACCAACTTCAATAGATGCATACTTGCCGTAGTTATTAAGTTTTGAACTAAATTTACCACTAGTAGCCTCCACATATTTACGCTGTGCTTCGGCAATATTAGCGCTAGTAGGGTTAGCTGCAACAGCACGTACCAACTCGTCCTCTAACTTTTCAGCAGCTTCGTTTTCAATCTTATCATTAGTAGTATCCCATTGAACCTGGTTTCTGTTACGATCTTTAATAATCTTAGCACGGATACCTACAGCCTGACCTTTACTGTTAGTAAAATGTTCGCCAAAGGTTGTTTCTTTATCTCCAATAGTAAGAGGAAGTTGATCGATAACAGCCATATCCATAATAGGATTACCTGTTTTTTGATCAACAGCTGTCATAGAAGGTGTCAAGTCTTTCCAAGATTCTGCAGCATCTTGACCATTAAGGTCTTGTATTTTAGACCAAACTGCAGGAAATTGAATTAAAAGGTTTTCTCCTGAAGAATTTTCAAAAATAGAGATGTTAGTATTACGGCTTTGATTATTCTCTACCTTTACCTGTTCGTCTCTAAAACTATGAAGAATTGTACTAATTTGTCTTTCTAGACGTTGCTCAACATTAGCAACAATATCAGCAGGATAGCCTGAATCTTTAAAATTTTTCCGAATAGCTTGATGCATATCAAGAATTGCATCCCGCTTATCCTCATATTCAAGAGTACGGTCTCCTGCTGCTTTCTCGCGCCGTTTTACACCATCAAGCAGAAAATCCTGTAAAATTCCATCACGCAAGGCAGCATCGATTGTTGCAAGACCAGCACGTGCTTGTTGGTTAGGATCCCTGTTTTTTATTCTTGCTACAACTAAAGGATCTGCGCCTCCAGTTGCTTCAGCTGCATTAACAGCAGTTTGCTGCTCTAAACTTTTACCAGCAGCATCAGCAATATAAATACCAAGGTTATCGTAATCGTTTTCCCTGGCTTTATTTACCGCATCATCATATTTTTTAGCTGTCTGCTTTTTTTCTATTTCAAAGGCCGCGTCCATCGCTGTTGAACTAAACTTTGCAATACTTTGAAAAATTTTATTACTAGCTTCAATGTTAATAGCAGATTGCTTAGATTCTTGTTGCGCTTTTAGACGCAAACCTTCAAGTTCTTTACGTGAGTTTTCACTATCAATTTGATAGTTCTTCTCTTCCATCCGCCTTGTAGCGGCTTGGTCTTCTTTTGTTTGTGCAAGGGTTCTCCGACGCTCGGTAATCTCCGTTTCTGCACGTTCGCGCATGTTACGAGCAGTGCGATCACTATCTTCCCGCATACGTTGGATATTACCTTGATCAACCTGACGAGGTTTGTAACCACGAGATTGAGCAGCTCTACGATACTGTGCCATAATTAATCATATAAATTAGGGTTACTTAAAACACTTCCGGCACTAGCAATACCTTGTACAATCGGTGCAAAGGTGCTTTGCTGCAGTGGTGCGGGGATGAAAGCTTCACTTGCTTCAATCGGAGCAACAAAGATACGTTCAGGTGCTTGGATAGGTGCAGGTAGATCAGCCATCCGATCTGGTCTAATCATCATAGCAGACATTACATTTTGGTCGTCGATGAACCTACCAATAGAAATATCACGCATGTTACGTTCTGATTGCAGGCGAGCACTTTGTAGGCTAGCCTTCATTACAGCACGATCTCTACCAACTTGAGCGTTGGCTGATTGAATAGCTTTAGCTCTAGAATTACCTGCCTGCATTAAGGCTGCTTGACCTTGGTTTTTCAGCTGCTCTACTAACAAGCTTTCACGTTGAAATGCATCTTCATTTAGAATCTCATTAAGAGACGCCTGTTCAGATTCACGGGCTTCTAAAGCAGCCATGCTGTTGTAAGTCAGCTGTTGCTGTGTATTTTCTACAGAAGATTGGTATTGTTTAGCCGTTTGTAGGAAGTTGTAATCTTGAATACCTTGGTTGTACTTATAGTTTCTAAGAGAAGTTTCCCACTCATAAGCACGGTTGCTGTAATAATTAGCCTTATCAGCAGCAAAAACATTTTTGTTGTATTCGTTAGTCTTGTCAGCTTGTTCTTTAGCAGCTGCTCGTTGCTCGTTAGCGTTTTGCTCAGCTCGTTGGTTGTTTTTCTTAGCTTGGTTAGATGCACTAATGCCTCCAGCAATTGAAGCAACAGCAGAAATACCGGCAAAAACTGCGCCTACAATGTTCATTTCCAAGCCAGAGATAGCAATCTGCTCATCAATAAGGCTTGGACCTTTTGGATTAAACATCAAGCCCTCCTATAATACTTGGTTGAATAGTTACCCTCCCATAGCATCGACACCAACGATACAGGGTATGGAAAATCACTTGTCACTTTAAGTTCAAAATTAGTGTTACGTTGATGGATAGGTAAGGTAAAAACTCTTTCCTGTACTACAGGATTAGTATCACCATTATAGATATCGCCTTCTGCAGTGTGTTCTACATTTTTCCATTCGTTAGAGCCCGTTGGCTTCAACTTAAATCGGATAGCACCAGAACGACCAGCAGATAGTTTTACCCTGGCAATTGTTAAAGAAGCTGTGTAATCAGCACCCCCTTCACGTTGTAGATAGAATTTAGGTAGTGTAACTTCTAGATCATAACCGTAACCGACTACAATACCATCAGCATAATCAGTAAACTTACCCTTTACTTCAAAATAATGGTAGTTAGTTGAAGGTTCAATACGCTCAATAACCTTAGCCCAGTAACCCTGATCTGAGTCTATCTCAGCATTAGTACCATCATCTGCTGTAGGCACTGTAAGGAGCATCACAGCGTCCTTATCATCGATAGGGGTATAAGGTACATAGACCTTGGTAATGTCGTTTGTAGAGTCATATACGACTGCATCAACGGACGCATGAGGCTTGACAGGACGAGTAGCCATATCAAGAGGTACATTACCAGTGAAGCCAGTAGACGTGGAAAGTATATCACCAGACGGTAGCTCATCCAACTCAATAAAACCTAAAGTATATTCATCCTCTTGCTGTGATACAATAGTAACAGCATCGTTAATTATACGTGCAGTCTGAATAGTACCAGGAAGTTCCCACTTAACCCAGGCTTGGAAAAGATCTTCCTTACCATTGTTGTAGAACCTATAAAGATACAAGTATTTAGTATCCCGATCAACCATCATAACCACCGAGTTTGGTGGACTAGTAGTTAAAGCATCTACAGTATCAGGTATCCACTCAAGTACAGCTTTACTGATGTCCACCACAATAGGTGTTTGCTCCACATCACGAAGAGACATGGTAAACAATTTGCTGTAACCAGGCACCCGGCTGACAAATGCAGTAGTAGTACCAATGTCTACAGGCTGTACATTAGTAGCCATCTCATAGTTAGCCAGCGAACGGATGACTGCAGAGGTCGGTGTTAGAATACTAGCATCTGTAGCATACACCTGGAACTGCTGACGTTCACTGAAC
>Ga0181390_1000466_pt1 | contig 18469 bp, 14 predicted proteins | sample 13SPOviralmetaG_FD_130085 | JGI IMG/M metagenome (GOLD analysis project Ga0181390, IMG submission 130085) | Marine viral communities from the oligotrophic San Pedro Time Series (SPOT) site, San Pedro Channel, CA, USA - 13 SPOT_SRF_2010-07-21 | ecosystem: Environmental > Aquatic > Marine > Strait...
CCCACAGTTTTCTCGCTTAGAGGATATAGCCCTAGCCTTAGATAAGGGGCAACTAGACAGGGCTGGGGTTGTAGGCGTTAATAAGGCATTCAAGCAAGGCGAAAGAAAAGCGGTACGATTAGACATACCAGCTTATACTCGTTCTAATACTTGGGTGGTTTCAGTTCATAATGGGGTTAAAGGCGGCAAAGCAGAAGGTTATGCCCAAACGGCTCACTTAAAGGCGGGTGAAAGCGGCGTTATAACTTTTGATACCTCTCCTAAAACCGCTCTAGACATTGCCGCTGAAACTGAACGCACCAACAAGAAAACTGGGGAAGTTAGAAAAACCGCTAAATCTACTTTTGCTAGGATATTTGGCGAGTGGAATGAACATGTTCCCGAAGATCTATATGCTAGAGCTAGGCAGATTTTAGAGAGCAATGATCCCGAATGGATGCAGGTAGGGATGAATCCTTATAGGGCTTCGTACTTCTACGACAAAGTAGATAATATGCCCATAACAGAGGCCCAAGAAGTAATTCAAATTGGGCCGTTAGTATTAGTCAAGGGAGCTAAAAAGGTTTCCCCTGATGACCCCATTTTTAAAATTAATAAAGACCCTGATGATCCACGAACCATGAGTACAGGCGGCTTCATTACTAAGTCCTTAGACTCACAAATGAATGCATTATTTTAAACATTTATTACTTTTTTTAATTATAAATTTAGGAATACCAGAGATGTCAGATGGCATGATGCGCCCCCTACCGCGACCCCCAGAACCTGTCACCGAACTTCCCTACGAAGATCTAGAGAAAATAGAGCGGGTGGTATGGGCAGAAGCTAACACAGAAGGCGTTGAAGGACGTAATGCCGTGCGGGGTGTTATTTTCAATAGGCTGGCATCTGAACGCTTTGGTGACGATATAGACTCCGTATTAGTAGCGGGCCAATTTGAGCCTTTAGATACTTACGGAGACATTAAATCTATACCCGTACCAGAAGATCAGCTTAGTCGCGGTATGGAAGAGATAACCGACTACATCCAGCTTGGGTCAGATGCATCTAGCGGAAGTACCTTCTTTCAGAATGTAAACAAAACAAAAGCTAGAGGGACTGATTACGGCGGCTCTAATGCCAAAGTTATAGGAAACCATACTTTCTATGATGGCTACGAAGGACAAGAGCCGGTCACCGACATCAGAGGATCTCACAACATAAAGGTGGTGGGTATGGCTAAAGGCGGCTTCTTAAATAAAGCAGACGCCATGAAAGGCCGTTCTAAAGAAGATGAAGAGATTGCCGAAGAGAAAGAGCAAGTAGATGTCTCTAAAGCAGATACCAACGGTGATGGTTTCGCTTCGCTAGGCGAGAGAGAAATCCAACTAGCATTACAGAAAAATGAATTAATAGATGAGGAGCAGATGCCTATGAAAGCGTATCATGGTGGAATGGCTTGCGGCTGCGGTGGTGAGTGTGACGGTTCATGTGGAGTAACTGGATATGATGAGGTTTCTGGAAACCCCATTCCTATTGGGTCCACTGCCGAAAATGTACGGGATGACATAGACGCTAAACTAAGCACAGACGAATATGTCCTACCTGCAAATGTAGTTAAATGGCATGGGCTAAAACATATAATGGATATGCAAGCGGAAGCTGAGATGGGCTTAATGGCTATGCATATGGATGGATTAATTCAACATGGGCAAGAGGAACCCAATGGCGAGGGATCTGAGAACTCCGAAGTATCGGATGAAAGTGATCCCCAACAAGAAGAAGCCGAAGCGAAAGCCGAAGCATCCGAAGATGTCGCATCAGAAGAGATGGACATAGAGATCGCCGCCGTAGAGGTGGATGATCATTTAGATGACGATGAGGAAACTGAGAAAGTTTCACCAAAGTCTAAACCCCTACCAGCGATATCGAAAAAACAGAAATTCGTATTTGCTATTTGATATGGATACCCGACTTGTCGGACCCAGAAAGTTATAAATGGAAAAGAAACAGAAGTACTCACGCGCACCAGAAGCTGACAATGAATTATCATACAGCGAAGAGTTGGCGGCTCAACAGCAACCAGTGGAACAATTAGATGCTGAAGAAGAATCTTATAAAAAACGCTATCAAGACATTCAGCGCCACATTCAAACGGTGCGTGATCAGTCTGCACAGCAAGTTGCAGAAGTGCAAAAGCAGCTTGATGAAGCTACTAAGAAGCAAATTAGGTTTCCCAAAACTGATGCAGAAGTTGACGCATGGTCTAAACGCTACCCTGATGTTGCCAAAATCGTTGATACAATTGCTCGTAAACGGGCCAACGAAGTTCTGGCAGAAGGCGAAGAGCGTCTTAAAAAAGTAGAGAACTTTGAGAAGAGCCTTCACAAGCAATCGGCTGAACAACAGCTTATGCAGAAGCATCCCGACTTTTCCAAAATACGTCAGGACAAACGCTTCCACGACTGGGTAGCTCTACAGCATCCTTCCATTCAAGATAGCGTCTACAAGAACAATACAGACGCTGCATGGGCTTCTAGTACCATCGACTTGTTTAAGGCACAGACAGGATACCGTAGCAGCGATAAGGGTGCGGCCCAGAGTGTCGGAAAGACTAGTTCCTCATCACCTACCCCTAAATCAAAAGCTACCTTCTCTGAGAGCATGATACAGGGCATGAGTGATGCACAGTATGAGGCTAATGCCGAAGCCATCGATGCTGCTATTCAATCAGGTAAGTTTGAATACGACATATCAGGCGCTGCAAGATAATTTAAACATTAATTGTTATATCCGACTTTTAGCTATTGACGGATATAACAATCACTAGTAAGCTAACGCTGTTCCCATGAGGGGGCAGATATAGTAATTAACTATTGTATTACATAACACTCTATGTTATAATGATCGTATTGATTAACTTAGACAGAGGACACTTCTCATTAAGAAGTATACCCGAAAGTCTATAACCCCCCCAGATAAATCCCGACTAAGTCTACCAGTGCCAAGAGAACCACTTATTTAGTGACACCCTCTATTGGAACTGACACTTGAGTTCAACTTATCTGATTTAGCTACCTCCAACTACAGACACTCTACTGAGTGTTAATATTTTAAGTAGTCGAGGTGTATTTAAAGCCATTTCATTTAGGAGTACACAATGGCATTTCCAAAGGCATCAGGTTATACTAACCTCAATCAAGGCGCGTTCAGCCCAGTAATTTATAGCAAAAAAGTACAGATGGCTCTGAGGAAGAGCAGCGTCATCGATGCAGTAACCAACACAGATTATTCGGGGGAGCTGGCAAATTTTGGCGACTCTGTTAAAATTATTAAAGAGCCAGATATCACTATCACTGCGTATGAGCGTGGAACACAATTGGCAACTCAAGATCTCGTAGACAACGATTTTACTATGGTTGTTGATCAAGCCAATTACTTCCAATTCGCTGTCGATGACATCGAGGAGCAGCACCAACACGTTTCGTTCCAAAGTCTTGCGTCTGACCGCGCTGGCTACAAACTGCGCGATTCATATGACGCAGAAGTACTTGGATACATGTCTGGTTGGAAGACACCTTCCGCATGGGCGCGTAACACCACAACCAATGGTACTAAAGCAGATGCCGCTGCAGGTTCTGACGAATTGCTCGCAGCCAACAAATTGGATATCACTGACTTTGGTGGTTCTGATCTTGGTGGTACTGGCGAAGTAACATCTATTCCAATCGCCGCTGGCGGTGGAGCAGGTGGTATCACTTCACCTTTGGCTATCCTAAACCGCATTGCGCGTCAGATGGATCAGGCAAATGTAGATACAGACTCAAGATGGGTCGTAATCGACAGCGTTTTTGCCGAGCAATTGATGGACGAAGATTCAAAATTAATTAATTCTGATTTTGGCGGTGGAGATGAGCTTCGTAATGGGCGTCTGCCCGGAACTCTTCGTGGATTCCAAATCTACAAGTCCAATAACCTGCCCTATCTAGGTACTGGTGCTGGTACAGCCGCTTCGGCTGGCTCTGAAACAAATTTCGGAGTGTTAGTTGCAGGTCACGCATCTGCAGTAGCTACAGCGGAGCAAATCTCTAAGACAGAGACTTTCCGTTCACCTACAACATTCGCGGATATCGTCCGGGGCATGCAGTTATATGGGCGCAAGGTACTCCGCCCAGAGTCTTTGTTCACTGCTAACTACAACTTAGCATAACACTTACTAAATACAGGGGGCTGGCACAAGCTGGCCCTCTAACTCTTTTTAGGACTGTTGCATAATGGCCTCTAATTACATCACGCTCTGCAATCAAGTACTGCGCCGCTTAAATGAGGTGGAGATACCAGAGGCTGATTTTCCTAATACAAGAGGTGTACAGTCTTTAGTAAAAGACGCAGTAAAGGCGGCTGTAGCCAAGATTAATCAGGCTGAGTTTGAATGGCCTTTCAATGCTGCAGAATTTACCCAGACACTGACTGTAGGTCAGACAGAATATGCATGGCCTAACGCATTTAAAATTGTAGATTGGAATAGCTTCCAGCTACAGAAGAACGACAGTCTAGGCGTAGGTTATAAGTCTCTAGGTTATATGGATAGGGATGAGTGGTATGCTTCCCACAGAGATGCCGACTACACGGCTGGATCTAGTGGTAGAGATATACCAGCTAAAGTATTTCCCTCGCATGGCAATGGCTTTGGAGTTACACCTTCTCCCAACAAAGCCTACTCTGTAAAATTTCGTTACTACTTGAATTACACAGACCTGACTTTGTTCAGCGATGTAACCCGCATCCCCCAAAGCTTCGACACCGTAATTGTAGATGGTGCGCTTTATCATATGTATATGTTCTCAGATAATATGGAAGCTGCAGCTACTGCGTTAGGAACTTTCCAATCTGGCCTCAAAGACCTTCAAACCCTGTTCATCAATAACTTTGAAAGCATCAGGGATACAAGGGTGGCCTTTTAATGGCAGATTCTATTGAGTCGTATAAACTTGTATGCTCTGGCGGTCTAAATTCTAATGAGAACCACCTAGACCTATCCGACAATAAGTCAGGTGCAGCTACTCGTTTAGTTAATTTTGAGCCAAGCCTCTATGGGGGCTATCGTCGGCTAGAAGGGTACAACCACTTTGGCGATATAGACGCTACTGTTGGCGGCTCTGCGACTGAAGGCAAAGTCCTTGGCCTAGCAATTTATGATAACTCCCATATAGGCAATCCATACGTTATTGCTGCTAGAAAAGTAGCTGGCTCTAACGCATACAAATTCTACAAGTTTATTGCTCTCAGCGGCTGGCAAGAGATTACTAGCGCCCCTGCAAGGTCTATGACGATTGGCAGTCGTTCAGTAGAGAAGTTACGCCATGTACAGTTTGATTGGGGCAGCGGCTCTACTATCTGCTTTGTAGATGGGGTAAACCCAGCGGTAATATTTGATGGCGCAAACTGGTACGAATTACTGCAAGCCAATACAGGTGGCACTAGTTCTCCGGGCGGGGATCAGCTAGTAGACGCACCATCTATCGTAGGCGAATATCAAAAGCACCTCTGGGTTGGCGGCGATAAAACTTCAAGGGCTACTCTCAGACATTCAGCCGCTAATGATCCTTACACTTGGACAAATGGTGCGGGCGGCGGCTTAGTAAATCCAGCATTCAACGTAGTTCAAATAAAACCCTTTCGTGATAATTTATTTGTATTCGGAAGTAACGGCATAAAAAAAATAGTCACCTCTAGGACTAATGCTAATCCACCAGCAACAGTTTTTACTGAAGAGAATGTAACTAATAACGTAGGCTGTATAGCCAGAGACAGTGTAGTTGAGATTGCTGGCGACTTATTATTCTTAGCACCTGATGGATTTAGACCTGTAAGCTCGACTTCCAAAATTGGTGACGTAGAACTGGAAACGGTTAGCAAACCTATTCAAGTGTCTCTGGTTAATCTTATTAAAAATAATGACATGGATACTCTAAACTCCGTAGTCATTAGAGGTAAGTCGCAGGTACGTTTCTTTGTAGGTGACGATACTACTGATCAGATAGACAGTACTGGCATCATAGGTGGCTTATATGATCAAGCGGGTAGCATTAGTTGGTCCTTTGGAGAGCTAACAGGGATCAGGGCTTCTGTCACAGAGTCAGGGTACATGGGTACGGAAGAGCTTGTCCTACATGGAGATTATGATGGGAAAGTTTACCAGCAAGAAAAAGGTAACAACTTCGCTGGTAATAACATTATTGCCGTGTACAGCACCCCGTACCTAGATTTCGGAGATACTGAAGTCCGTAAGACTATTCGCAAAGTAAATACGTTTGTACGCGCAGAAGGTCCGACAGAGTTTTACCTTAACGTAGATTACGATTGGGGCGACTATAATACTAGTAGGCCGTCTGAATATTTAGAATCATCAGATGGTGGCCCTGTCGTATATAACGGATTAAATTTAGACTACGGAGATGCCAACGTCCTGTATGGCGGCAACTCAAAGCCGATCCTTACATCAGATATTCAAGGATCAGGTTTCTCAACAAGAGCTACCTTTGTGACGATAGGGCAGTCTGAGCCTTATTCGATCCAAGGGATAGTATTTGAATTTTCGGTTTCGGGGAGAAGATAGACTATGGCAGGTTACACACGCCAATCCGTTAGTCAAATTCAGAATGGTGCGGATATTACGGCTCCACCCCTTAATGCTGAATTTAACCAACTACTAGCAGCCTTCAATGCCGCAAGCGGTCATGGACATACAGGTGCTACTGGCGATGCGCCACCTATCCCTCTAGCAACTTCTCTTTCTGGATACTTACCTGCAGTACACGGCGGTACAGGCGGTAGAAATAATAACTCTGCTTCTAGCAACCCAACAGTGACAGATGACAGCGGGTCAGGTTATGCAGTAGGCTCTGTATGGCTCAATACAGCTAACGACAGAATATTTATCTGTGTAAATAATACTACCAATGCAGCTTTATGGAATGAAGTTGTAGCCAGTGACGGCTTAAAGTTTCATCCAGAAACAACTAATACTGTTGATATTGGTACATCGTCTAACCGCTATAAGAATATGTACCTCTCAGGTACAGCTACTATTCCTACAGTAACTTCAACTACAATAAACTCAGGCACTATAACGACTACTGGCATGGGTACATTCCCTACAGTAAATGTAGACGGCGGTACGGTAGACGGTACAGTTATTGGTGGTAATTCACCTAGCGCAATCACTGGTACTCAGATCACAGCTAACAGTGGATTTGTAGGCGGGGTCACTGGTGATTTAGTTGGTAATGTTACATCTACTGGAACTTCTGGCTTCAATAACATTACTGCCAGCGGAACCATCCAAGGTGCTGTAACTGGTGACATAAGCGGTAACGTCACCTCGACAGGTACATCTGCATTTAACAATGTGACCATAGCAGGTACATTGAATATGGATGGCTCTACGACTGCTACTATTACTAATCTTTCTGCCCCAACAAACGCCAACGATGCAGCACGAAAAGTAGACGTAGATAATGCGGTAGCTAATCTAGTAGATAGTTCACCCGCCGCCTTAGACACTCTCAACGAGCTTGCTGCAGCCATTGGTGATGATTCTAACTTCTCTACCACCATGACCAATGCTCTTGCGGGTAAAGTGGCTGATACGGGAGATACGATGACAGGTGACCTGATTATGTCAGGCGGCGTTACTGTCACAGGTCTACCATTGCCAACAGCTAATAGTGAGGCTTCAAGCAAACAGTATACTGACCAGCAAGATGCTCTACAGGTTACCAAATCTGGCGATACGATGTCAGGTTCTTTGGCTATGGGTGGCAATAAGATTACGGGTCTTGGAACGCCCAGCGCTAATACGGATGCCAGCACTAAAGGCTACACAGACGGGATACTAGGCTCTGCTACAGCGGCTTCTGCAAGTGCTGCGGCTGCGGCTACCTCTGAGGCTAATGCAGCTACTTCAGAGGCTAATGCAGCGCAATCGGCGGTTTCGGCTGCTACCGCCATCACAGCCTCACAGCACTTCTTAGACACATATTTTGTATCAGCGAGCGCCCCCTCTGGGTCTAATTTAAGCACAGGAGATCTGTGGTTTGATACAGCCAATAACTTGATGAAAGTTTACGGTGCTAGTGGATTTCAAAACGCAGGTAGTTCTGTAAATGGTACGGCAGAACGTAAAGATTACACAGCATCAGCCAACCAAACTTCATTTGCCGCTACATATGATCCCAACTTTTGTGACGTATACTTAAACGGCGTAAAACTAGCACCTTCCGATTTCACGGCAACCAATGGTTCAAGCGTAGTATTGGCCTCTGGTGCGGCGGCGGGGGATGCGGTTTCTATAGTTTCTTACGGAACTTTTTTATTGGCAGACCATTACAACAAATCAACAGTCGATGCTTTGATCGACGATGTAGAAACATTAGCATTGGCAGGATTATAACATGGCTATAAATACTACTACTCTAGAGGCAAACCTCACAACTAAAATTAACGCAACCAGCGGAAGTACAGACGGCAAGGAGTTCTTGCTTCTTGGTAAGGCTGTCGAGGCACTAACCATTCCAGTATCCGTTTCCGACATGACAACGGAAGGTACTACTCAGGTAGGTTTGGTTAATACAGCGGGTGCTACTCAGGTAGCGGCTGTAAATGCGGCTGGGTCTACTTTTGCTCTTAAATCTCAAAACCTTGGAGATATTCCTGATCCAAACACAGCCTTGTCCAATTTAGGTTTTGCAACTCAGTTTAACTCACCATCTAATAACCAAGTTATTATGTGGAATAATGCTATTTCTAAATGGGTTAACGGAGATAATATTAGTCCAGTTAACACGGCGGCAACAAACCCGCCCTTTACCAATGCAACTGCTTACGTCCTTGGTGATCTTTGGGTAAACTCGTCTACGGCTGAAATATTTGTTTGTACAGGCGTTGATGCAACTGTCTCTCCCGTCGAACATATATGGGTTGGAACAGAAGGCACTACCATTGGTATTGCTCAAGGCGAATTTTTGTTCGTAAATGAAAATTACCAAGGCTATTATGATGCTAGCTATAGCCTATTTACTACTACATTTACCGTACCTGCTGGCGTGACTTCTATGTCGGCTGTTTGTGTGGGCGGCGGCGGTGGGGGTCATAGTACATGGGCAAATCCAGCGGGCGGCGGTGGTGCGTTGGCTTGGGCTAATAACATTACAGTGACTCCGGGTGAAGTGATCACAGTGGAAGTTGGTAATGGTGGCGGTATTGGTAACCACGGAGGAGATACAAAACTAAAAAGGGCAAACAACACACTTATATTTGGAGCAGCAGGCGGTAAGCATGGCGCAACTACTGTAAACGATATTGCGGCACCGATTTCTGGCTCTTCAACTCCGGGTAATAATGCTACTGGTAGAGGCGGTCTGTGTTCGAGTAATGGATACGGTGGAGGAGGCGGGGCAGGCGGATACTCAGGACATGGAGGGAACGGCTCGTACACTACGTCTGCTATCAGTAACGCTAACACTAACAGCACATTTAATAATAGCGCCAACGGTTCTGGAGGTGCTGCCAGTGGTGGAATTGGATATGGATCAAGCACTTACGGCCACGGAGGTGGAGGTGGAGTTGGATTGTATGGAGAAGGGGAAAGTGGTTCTGTAGCTGACTTATCTCAAGTATCTAATTCTTTTCAACAAGACATGCGACATGCTGGACGCCCCGGTTCTGGCGGTGAAGCTGGGGTAAACAATCACAACCAATCGGCTACTGTTCAAGGGGCAAATACTAATCTATCTGAAGGATATGGGTACTTTGGTAATTGGAATAATACCACAAAATCTTTTCCTAGTATGTCTGAAGATGGCACAGTGAAATCTACAGCAGATGCAACTACCGCCACTGCAAGAGGCGGACATTTCGGGGGCGGTGGTGCTGGTTCTGGCACAAGCGCCAGTGCTTATTCTGGGGGATTCACTGGCGGCATGGGCGGCGCTCGTGTGCTTTGGGGATCTGGACGATCCTTTCCTTCTACGAAGGTAATGAAAATGACCAATTTCAATCCAGATGGTACAACTTATTAAGGAATTAAGTTATGACAACTTCTACTCAAATAGCAGAAGACGCTGTACGGGGTTTTAGAACCGCCATACTCGCATCAACTGACTGGGCGGTTCTGCCCGACACGGCGCTTACTGACGCAATTAAAACTAAGTATGAAGGCTACCGCCAGTACTTGCGAGATTTACCATCAAATATGAGCGAGGATGAAGTTAATTCGTTTAATGAAAGCGACATCCTTGATTTTGATGCTTGGGTCACGGCGCAGGGGTAATTTTCAGTAAGGAATCTAGCTAATGTCTAAGGCAAGAGAACTAGCCGACTTTATAAGTACTGGTGAGGGTGTAGGCATCCTTGCTGATGGTGCAATAGCATATTCAGAAGTCACAGGTACGCCTACCTTAGCGGCTGTTGCTACTTCTGGCGCTTATGCGGATGTAACAGGTACGCCTACCCTTCCAACTGATTTTGTAAGTGCTGCATCTGGTGGTACGTTTGGGGGTAATATAGTTGCACCTCGTTTGGTGGATTCTGGTAACTCAAGTTATCATGTTGATCCGTTTGGTACATCTGTCATGGCTTATGCTTACCTGCAACAGTCGTATGCTCTAAATCTTGTGCTATCAGGAACCACCCCAACAGTTACGGCGGGTACACATAGTAGTGCAAGCCTAACGACTTCAGGTAATACAACATTTACCTTTAGCGTAACTGGGGCAAGCACAGGTTACTTACTTGGTTTTGTTTTACGATTAACATCAGGCGGTAGTCACACGATTACATGGCCTAGCTCAGTAGATTGGGCTGGGGGTTCTGCCCCTGATGCACCAGCGTCTGGAGAGACTGACATCCTAGTTTTTACAACTATGGATCAAGGGTCTAATTGGTATGGCGCAAGAGCCATCGACGCTGCCGCCTAATAAAAAGGTATACGATGTCAAATAGAAATGTATTTCAGGCTCTACAAAGCGCTGGTGGTGCGGGCGGTGCTGGCCTTGATGTGAATGAGGTGTTCTCAACGTATTTGTACACTGGCACAGGCTCTGCACAAACGATTACCAACGGGCTTGACCTTGATGGCGAAGGTGGTTTGGTTTGGATTAAAGATAGAAGCAGTAGTACTAACCATAGTCTTGTTGATAGTGAGCGTGGTGTTGATTATTGGTTAAGGGCTAACACTACTGATGCTCAAATTAGCTTTAGTGGTAACAGTCTTTCACCTATGTCCTTTAACAGCAATGGTTTCACGACATCTGATTACGGGGAACAGGGTTATAGCGGGAATGACTTCGCCTCATGGTCATTTTTAAAGTCTAAACGCTTTTTTGATATTCAAACTTGGACGGGGGATGGAACAAATAATAGAAAAATACCTCACAATCTAGGCAGCGTACCCGGCTGCTACTTCGTGAAGCAGGTTAATGATGGCCGTGGCTGGAGCGCCTATCACAGAGGCGTAAACGGCGGCACAAACCCTGAGCAGTATGTTATGAATCCCGCCGACACAGACGCACAGAATGACGTAGACTATTGGAATGATACAGCGCCGACATCTACTGAGTTTACTATAAACAACTATGCCCCAATAAACGAATCTGGCGGCACATACGTTGCCTATTTGTGGGCGCACAATGACGGTGGTGACGGTGAGTTCGGCCAAGATTCTAGCCAAGATATTATCAAGTGCGGGAGTTATACTGGTAATGGCTCTGCTACTGGGCCAAGTGTCAATCTTGGGTTTGAACCTCAGTGGCTTTTAATCCGTAACGTAGATAGAGTAGATGATTGGGTTCTTATAGACGCCATGCGGGGGATACCCTCATCTAGTGATGGCCCTGCTGTGTTAAGACCGGAAACTAACGCCCCAGAGAAACCGTCAGGGTCTGGTTTTTCACAGGCATCTAGGGTTGACCTAACGGCTACGGGGTTTGATGTAAAAAGCAGCAACTCAAGAGTAAACGGTTCTAGCCAAAACATGATCTACATCGCCATACGCCGTGGCCCACTTGCGCCGCCTGAGAGTGCGACTGATGTGTTTGATGTGAACCTAACAACAAGCAATCAGTTTGTCACAACAGGTTTCCCTGTCGACTTACAGATTGGTCAATACACTGGCGGTGGCGAAAACTATATTGTTGACCGCATGCGTGGCATGTCTACGTCTACAACAGGCAGCATGAAGTATATGCTTACTCGTTCTACAGGTGCTGAAGCAAGTAACACTGGTTCACTAGGCTTTAACGGATTTGTTCAAAATGGTTTCTCACATACTTTAGGTAACTTTGAACAAGCTCTTTGGTCTTGGAAGCGTGCGCCTAACTACATGGACTGCGTTGCTTACGTTGGCAACTCAACCGCAGGTAGAACCGTGGAGCATGGGCTGACGGTGCCGCCTGAGATGATGTGGGTGAAGCAACGCCCGTATTCATCGGCTTGGGCGGTATATCACAAAGACATCGGCGCAGCGAATAAGTTAATACTAAATAGTTCCTCTGGAACTGTCAGTGCAACATCGGCTTGGAATAGCACCGCCCCAACCTCATCCGTATTTACTTTAGGCTCATTGAATGATGTAAACGAAAGCCCTTTAGACCACATAGCAATTTTATTCGCCTCACTAGATGGCATATCCAAGGTGGGAAGTTTTACCCATACTTCAGGCTCAGATACTAACGTAGACTGTGGCTTTAGCTCAGGCGCTAGGTTTGTTTTAGTTAAAAGAACAGACGGAAGTAGTGATTTTATGGTTTGGGATACAGAGAGAGGAATTGTGTCAGGCAATGACCCATTCTTAAAGCTTAACAACAGCCAAGCTGAGCGCACAAACACGGATTACATTGACCCGCTTGCGTCAGGCTTCACGATTACTAGCAACTTAATTTCGGGTAATTATATCTTTTACGCAATAGCGTAATCAACTGACAACGGAGACTTTCAATCATGTCAGAATATCGCAGCCGCACAACAGGCGAAGTAAAATCACAAGGGCAGTGGCGAGCCGCTAACCCGAATATGTCTTTGCCGAGGGTCTGGACAACTGAAACGCTAGATGGCCTTAACTTAGACCCAGTGCTGCGAAGCCCAGCGGCTACCACAGGCGCATATCAAAGCTCAGTTCGTGATGGCGTTGAGCAGGATGCCAATGGCAACTGGGTAGAAAAGTATGTCGCTAGAGATATGTTCGCTGACACTACAGAGGATGGGGTTACGACAACCAAAGCAGAACACGAAGCGGCATATCAGGCAGCACTTGATGCAGCAGAAGCAGAAAGCAATCGCACCAAGCGTGATGGCTTGCTGGCTGAAACAGATTACTTTGCGCTGACTGACGTTACGATGGATGCGCAGATGGCAGCTTACCGTCAGGTTCTGCGAGATATCACAGCCCTTTCTAACTGGCCTACTCTTGAAGACGCTGACTGGCCTACCAAACCTAATTAAAACTTATCGGAGAACACTATGGCTTTAACAGAAGAAGAGCTAACATCTCAAAAACTCGCTAATAATACTTTGTCTATTGGCACACCCGCTACCAGTGGCCTTGTATCTCCTGTATACCAAACTGAATTAGTAGATGGAGTTGAGACTGCTACTGATACGGTATCTGGCTATACCATTAAATCCCCTAAATCTACTATAACTACAGCGGGAAATCAGACTGCTACCTTTAATGATGACGGCGAGTTAGTGGTAACGGCTGGTGACCCTGTAGTTACTGAGGTAGGTGGCGGCAATGTAGATGTATATGATACAATCTACGACAATACCGCTGCACTTTTGGGCAATACAAATACTATCCAAGAATCTCTGAAGACGGGGTTTGCTAATATACCTCAGACTACTGTCGTGAGTCAGAATGTAGATACTAGCGATTTAGCAAAGTCAGCTAATTTATCCGCCTTGCAAGGTGATACTACCGAAGGCTTTGCCGCTATGGATAAAGGCTTTTCTGCTAACCGAAATGCCCTTGGTAATGTTAATTCCGACGGCTCACTGACAACGGCTGGATCAATTACAGATCAGCTAAAAACTGGGTTTGGTGGTGTAGATCAAACGCTTGTAGGTACAACTGGTACTGGCGGCATCAAAGGTCAGATTTCTAACGTAGACGCTGATCTTTCGGCACTAGGAACTGCAGACGATGTATCTGGAGTAAATAGACGTTTCAACACGCTAGACACCAGCGTCGGCAATGTTCAGACAGACGTTAATACGGCTAACACTAACATCAACTCTCTGAGTAATACGGTAGACACTGGCTTTGCAGACGCAGTAACTCAGCTTAATGCAATGCAGTCTGCAGTCATTGGTGAGACAGATAAGTTAGCCGCCACTGCCAATGCAATTAAAGCTGATCAAGCTACTCAGTATGGTGATCTGTCCAGCAAGCAGGGTACTATCATCAGCGATGTAGGTTCAGTGCAAGAAGGTATGGACACCCTTCGTACAGACACGCAGAAGTATCAAACTCTAGCAGACCAAGGCCGCGCAGAATTAGCTAAAACGGTTACTGGTGGATTTGATATGGTCAAGGCTGGTCAGCAACAGGCAGCTAATAATGCGTCTAGTGTTATAAGTGCAGTACAGAACCCAGCGGCAGCAAATACTAACGCTGGTCAGTACGCTGCAGTGGCAGGGCAGATAACAAATGATGGCCTACCAGCGGTTGATCAATTAAGCCAAGTAGACTTCCTGAATCGGCTAAATACTGTTAAAAATATATTGAATACTCAAGGGGATAGCCTAGACGCGGAGACTAGATCACAGTATAGTCAACTTGCTAATGGGTTTGATCAAGGCGGTACATTAGTCGCTTCCTCGCAAGATCGTAATGGTAATGCAGTACGTCGAGGATTGAACCAGCAAGGTCAATTAATTACAAATACTTATTCAGCAAATGGCGCACTAGCCGCACAATCTATTACAGACGTAAATAAATTATTAAGTGCAATTCAACCTCAACAGTATGGTGACCTTTCCCAAAGTGGGTCAGGGCTAATGTCTAGCTCGTCTCCTGTGGATTTAACCGTACCTTATATGTAAATATTTAAGGAGCATTTATGCACCCTGACAGAATTTCAGAAGACGGTATTAATTTAGTTAAAAAATTTGAAGGATTACACAAAGTACAGCCGAATGGCATGGTCAGCGCATATCGCTGCAGCGCAGGGCGTTATACTTGTGGATACGGGGCCACTCGCGGAGTACGCTCTGGAACTAAGTGGACTAAAGAATACTGCGAATTACGGTTAATTGAAGACCTCAATGATCATGCAAAGGCTATTAAGAAGTACGTCCAAGTACCTCTTTCACAAGGACAATATGACAGTCTAGTGTCGTTTATATTCAATTTAGGCGAAGGTGCGTTCCGTAGCTCAACTTTGCTGAAGAAATTGAACAAGGGTCTGTACGACGAAGTTCCAGAACAAATTATGCGCTGGAATAAGTGTCGCATCGACGGCAAGCTAACTCCACTCAAGGGGCTTACAAGACGCCGTGCTGCAGAGGCTGCTATTTTCAGCCGTGATGCATTGCTTCCCTCTGATGAAGGTGGCCCAGACATGCCTCAGAAGGTGACTGCAGAAGCGCCTAAAAGCCTGATGAAGTCTAAGACTATGGCTGGTGCAGGGATTGCTGGTGCAGCTACTGGCTTGAATGAGATAGCTGGTCAGATGCAGGGTCTACTTCCCTACGCAGATAGCTTGAAGACTATATTCCTAATCTGTGCAATCGGCGGCATAGCTCTAGCTGCCTACGCTAGATACAAAGACAACAAAGAAGGCATCCACTAGTGTTCCTCTTTGGCAAGATCAAGACCTACATTATAGGCGCTTTAGCTCTGGCTCTACCCATAATTTATGCAATGGGTAAGGTCATGGGCGCAGCTAAAGAGAAGAATAAAATTATTAAAGACGAACTACAAGCGTCTGAAAAAGCAAATGATTTTTATAAGGCAATGGCTGAAGATGAAGAAGATGCTATTACTGATCGCCCTAGTCTCATTAAGCGGCTGCGCGGAAACGGTTTATAGAACCCAACTGGAAATATACTGCCCCTCAATCAAGCAGTATTCCGAAGATTTTAATAATAAATTAGCAGATGAGTTGGAGAGCCTTCCTTCTGACAGTCGGGCAATCGAAGAAGCTATGAGTAATTACATTTATCTGCGTGATCGTATTCGTAGATGCGAAGAAGAAAAGGATAAAGTCTGATGGCAAATAAATATAACACTTATAAAGAAGCCATAGACGCAGAGGGCGTAGGGGCCATCGTAGAAATAGGCGGTGATCTAGTTGTCGCTGAAACCGCAGACAATTATCAAGGAAATAACGTATGGGGAGATACTACCACTAATACTACCACTAATACTGCCAATACTACTGCCAATACTACTGCCAATACTACTGTCAATGTCTCTAGCGCTACTGATAAGACCTCTGGCTCTTCCGAAACAGTATATGCTTCTCTGTCTGCAGCGAATGCGGCCGGTATGCATGGAAAGGCCGTAAAACTTGAAGGTAAGCCGGGTACTTATTTAGTAAGTTTTGCAGAAAACGATGCCGATATGAAGGCTATAAGTGATGCCTTTAATAATAATAGCGACGATAAATCTGGTGATACTGTAGCCGGTACTGGTGACGATACTACGTCTACAAATACTTGGTGGGAAGACGTAGGTAACTTTTGGCGGGATGACGATGGAGCCGAATATGTAAACGGAGTTCTGGTATATGACGGAACCATGTTTGGAAAAGAGAAAGGTGAAATTGTAGAAAAGGCCAACGGTGGCTGGGGAGATGACGGTAAGGGCGGCTACCTCTACAGCGGATGGGCAAATTCAACCTCTAATGACGCCGATTATGCTAAAGGTGAGTATAAAGAAAGATACACTTGGCAAAATGGGATTAAAACACTCATAACACCTATTGCTATGTTACCTAACTTAGTAGGCGGCATATTTGAGTGGGCGCTGGACCTAGACCCTGCGACTCAAGGGCAAGCTGATGGTAGTATGCTTAATGCTTGGACAGGTGAACCCGAATCCATCAAAGTTTATAAAAATGAAGATGGCCTGTATTATACATATAATATGTTTAACATGCCGTATGAAATTACAAGGCAAGCAGACGGTACTTATGTAGACACTCTGAAGCTACCAGTTGATGCAAATGGTAACATACTTACTACAGAACAAATCGAGGGGGGAACTGCGGCCGCTTTTGAATCAGGATATGCTTACAGTAAAGCACAATCTGATGCTCTGGGTTCTAACGACACTACCTCAGAATTAAATGCTTTAGAGAAAGCTAATGACGGCACTAAACCTGACGAATCTTCATCTGCCGACGATGGTACTGCTACAGACCAAACTGCCGTAGAAGCACTACTGGCATGGTCTAAGGCGGCAGGTTTAGATGTACAGGAAACAGACTTAGAGGCTATGGTTGCAGACCCTGCAGCATGGGCAGAGAGCCGTAACCTTAAATTAGAAGACTTAATTCCAACGCTTAATGCAGATGCCGAAGGCACAACGCTAGACCCTAATGATCCGAATTATAGTATCGGCGCGGTGGACGGGGCTAATATAGATGTCACCACTATAGCAGACAACTCAGTCAGTACAATTTCTGGAGTAACCGCCGCCGATCCTGTCACCTACACGGCTAGTCTAAACAGTGACAAGCTAGATGATAGCTTCAACGTGAATGCAGTAACTGGTGAAATAAACGAAAATAATCTAGTAGATGCCTCTACGATTGAGACAGACATAGAGGCCGCTGCATCAGGCACAAGTGCTGTAGGAAAGGCTATTAATGACTATGCCACTCAAGATTTCTCTACAATCATCGACACCTCTACTGTGTCAGGTAAAAATCTAGCCAAGGCTCTAGGCGAAGGCAATTATGTAGATCAGAAGGCCACCATTACAGGCCAGATGGAGATTATCTCCGCACAGTTTGTTAATGAACAAGGGCAGTCTGTTATACCTAAATGGGCGCAGAAGATTGCCCGAAGCGTAAGTCAAACTATTGCATTCGACGGTATTACTGGCTCCGCGCAGACCTCTGCAATGGCAACTGCCATCATGGAAGCAACTCTAGGCGTAGCTGAAAAAGAAGCCACCTTCTTCCAAACGCTTACGACTAAGAACCTAGATAACAGACAACAGTCTATCATTAACAAGGCTAACGTACTGGCTAAATTTGAAGTAGCTAACCTTGGCGCAAGACAGGCGGCTGCAGTACAAAATGCACAAGCCTTCTTAGAAATGGACTTAAAGAACCTGACTAACGAACAGCAAGCTGAAGTCATCAATAAGCAAGCTAAAACTCAGGCGTTGTTTGAAGACAGTAAGATTATTAACGCCCAGCGCCTGTTCACGGCTGAAACTGAAAATGAGTACAAGAAGTTTTATGATGAGCTTAATGTA
>Ga0181390_1000467_pt1 | contig 18467 bp, 39 predicted proteins | sample 13SPOviralmetaG_FD_130085 | JGI IMG/M metagenome (GOLD analysis project Ga0181390, IMG submission 130085) | Marine viral communities from the oligotrophic San Pedro Time Series (SPOT) site, San Pedro Channel, CA, USA - 13 SPOT_SRF_2010-07-21 | ecosystem: Environmental > Aquatic > Marine > Strait...
CCTTTACTTTCTTTTATTAGTTCTTTTGCTTTGTCTTTGTCTATTGTTTTCATTTTGTTATTGTTTTAAATTGTTTATTTTCTTTTTTTATTATAATATCCCTGCTTAAAATTAGTATTTTAAACATCTTTTTTTCTGTTGTTGCGTGATATTCTTCAAACTTTTTAATACTTATAAAATCGTTTATCCATTCTAAAAAAAGTTTTTCTGAAGGTTGTGGTTGTTCGTGTGTTGTTGTTGTTTTCATTTTATTAGTGTTTTTAGTTATTAAATTAATTCGTTTAGTTTTGGTTCTACATCCTCCCAGAATTTATTTATTCTTTGACTAGACGCGTGTAAACTTGCCAATAATTCAGAATTTATATTTTCTATTGTGTATCCGTATTCCTTTGCTATTTCTAGAGAATGATGTAAAGAAAAATCATTTTCTTTTAGGTATTCAATCGCTTTATAATAGTAGATTATTTCTATATTAAAAAAACCGTTATTTTGCAAATCATCAAAAATATCATTTACATTCGTAAAATCTTCTTTATTACTAATGTATTCGGTTGCGTCCTCTCCTAAATATTCAAGGCTAAGACTTTGCAAAGTGTCAAAAATTAGTTGATTTTTTGCGTGTTCTCTGTCTTCTGGAGTTTCTTTGTAGTTGTTCGGATTATTTGGGTCGTTTTGTGTGTGTGTGTCCATTGTTTAAAGTGTTTTTAAGTTATTTTAAAGGGTTATTGTGTCAATTAGTGTTAAGGTATAGCAAAGCAAGAATAAAAGGGCTGTAAACGCTGCAAATGTGCCAAGAGTAAAAAAGATACTATCTTTTGTGCTTGTTTTTTTAATACTTACTTTTTGTAAAAGTTGAGAGTTTAATTTTTGCATAATTTTATTTTTTTAAAGGTTTATGAAATATATTATTATTGCAGCGGGTAAACTTAAAAGATAAATTAAATCAAATAAAGTTGTTTTTGTGTTTTGTGTTTTTGTTTTCATAGTTTTAGTTTTATGAGGGGCTTATTTCAGCCCCTCTGATTAATTTATTTAATTGTTATTCTGTCTCCGTTTGTTAGCCTATCAATTATAGAATCAAAATGTTTGTCAAAGTGTCTGCATATTTCGTTATATTCTTTTGTTGGATTTCCGTTGTCATCCCATTTTTTAATATCATCTAAAAAGAACGACTCACCTATGAACTCTTGTCTTGATTGTATTGCGTCTATCAAAATTCTTTTTGCTGTTTCGTTTGCTGTTGCTTTTCTGTTTTTTGTTTCGTTGTATAACATTTTAAAATTGTTTTAATTAATATGATGCAAATATACAACACTTTTTAACATTACAAAACAAATTGTTAAAAATATTAATATTTTTTTTACTCTAGTAAAACGGCTTTTTTTTAAAGTTTTTTTAAAATACTGTATTTTTAAAGGTGCTTTTTTACTTCGTTTTTTACTGCTTATATTGAAAAAGTGTTTTTTTATGGTGCTTTTGTTGGTTGGTTGGTGCTGCTCAATTTTTGAGGTTGAAAATTTGCAATAGATAGAACGCGCTATGTGATAACAAAATATTTTAATTATACCAATATTTTAAAATAAAGTTATTAACATTTTTTTATTATGTTAAATTGTCAAAATAATAAATATTATGTTAAATTCTGAAAAATCTCAAAAAATTTTTCTATTTTTTTTTACCCAACAACCCTAGCAGTTTCAGGGCAGTTTCAGCAGTTTCAGGGCAGTTTCACCGAGCAGTTTCAAAACAGAAACAGTTTCAAGAAAAGTTTTTTAGAAAAAGTTTTTTTAGAAAATTATTTTATTTTCATATACCAATCAAGGACATCCATACATTCTTCAAGTCCTTTAACTACTTTAGCATAGTAACCTGCTTCATTGAGGTCAGCCACCCATTGCTTTTGTTCTTTGGATGGATAGCAGGTCTTATCTGCTTTAATCTCTAGGAATAGTCCTGCATACTCACTATTGACTTTACAGATTTGCATATCAGGAAAGCCTTTAACATAGCCTGTTTTCTTGGCTAGTATTGCTTGTTTCATAGATGTTCTTATACCACCTAGTGATGCACAGTATCTTACATTAGGGTAGGTGTACTGTATGTAGGTACAGAATGATGATTGGACTAATGCTTCTTTCTTCATAGCCATACCCCCTATGCCCCCATAGACCCCCTATGCCCCCTACGCTTACCCCCTATCCCCTTATCAGTATAGGTAGTCCCCTTAATGAGTTGGTACATTAAAGGTTGAGATACTTTGTATTTCCTAGCAAGAGATGAGATAGTTATCTTCTCTGTGGCAGTATTGTATTCTAGTCTAATAGCATCTGCTTCAGCAACAGTAAACTTTCTTCTTGAGTAACCTCCACCTCTACTATCTTTTCTATCTTCTACTTTTATCTTTCTAATCTTTGGCATAATTTAATATTCATCATCAAACCTATCAGTAGTTTCACCATATTGATTTTCTATATCAATATCAGTTATTGTAATATCTACTTTGTTTAGATTCTTTTTATTTAAGTAACATATTCTATCTATAATTTCTTGGTCTTTCTTTATCTCGTTTATATTAGATGTCAGAACAAATGTATCTAAAGTACCTGTAGTAACTTTCCTAGTTATAGCCTTTTTACTCTTTATCTCGTAAGATATAAATACTCTAAATATCGGCTTCTTCATTTATGTTTTTTAAATCAAAGAACTCTATTTTTGCTTCATTCTTAATTCTATCTAATTCAAACTCTAAGTGATTGATTGCTTTCTGAATACACTCAACACTTGTATCGTGCTTACGCTTTGCTCTCAGGAGATATGTCGTGGCAGTACCAACATTATACGATAAATCAAAGTCCTCAATTACTTTCCTAGCCTCATAACCATAAACTTTACCAATGTAGTAATTTGGAATTTTATCTTTACTATAATCTATTTTAAGTTCTTCTTTTGTTAATAGCATCTTAGGATTGATTTTACCTCCACTCAATTTGTTATCTTTATCTTCTACCACCTCATCCTGCCAAGTATTACTTGGTGTCCATCCATTTCTACCTTTATCGTAATAGTATTTATTATGCTTTGTCATCTATTTTATCTATATTTTCTTCTAACTTCTCATTCTCTTGTTTGGCTATCTTGCCTTCAACATAGCATAAGACAAATATATATAAAATCACAACACCAACAATCATTAAAGCACCAACAGTTATACTATTCATCATTTAATATTTTTAATAGTTGGTTGCTTGTGTATATCCTCTCATCACCTGAATAGTTTTCATAAATACAAGTGAAGTTGTCGTTTTCCCAAGTCCATAAAGATTTTACATTCTTCTTGATATGTTGTTTTAAAATCCATTTAATAGATTTATAAGTTCTTTTTTCTTCTGTCATCTTTATTATTTTAGTTTAGTAAACTTATAGGTTTACTTTTTTCTTGTTTTATCTACAAACCCAGACTCCTCACCTTCTTCAATCTTAGATTTGATGAAGTCATTCTCAGCCTTTTCAATAGCATTTAAAGGTTGGCAATCACAAATAGTAGTATGACCACAATAGCAGTTAATTTTGTGTTGTTTTTCAAATAACTTATAAAATAAAGTTAAATCTATATCTATAAATTTATCTGGGTAATTCTTGTAAAGCCATAGTTTAAATTCTTCTGTCATCTCCAATTTAATGTTATTGTTAGTATTATTTATCTCCTTAAAAGTGTTATAACAACTTTATTATTTTAAATTTATACCTCTATTCTTTTGCCCTCTTAACTTGTCTACTTCCCAATAGTATTCACAAATAGTATTGTTATCCTCATCTACTTTATTATTGTGAGGGCTTTCAGTAAAGTAACTCTGATAATGCCCTTTAGGTGCTTTATACCTCCAACAAGTTTCTTTCATTGTACACTCTTTACCCTCGCATTTAGTTATATCTGCCATATTTTATTGTTTTACTTCAACCACTGGCTGCATTTTTAAATGTTTCCAGAGGAGAGCAAGACATCACTCCTCTCTCCTCCTTAGACACCACTCTAGTTAATAAACGCTTTATTGTAGGTCTTACCCATTTTGTTATTAATTAATTCTAGAGTATTCTTTGGTATGCATTTGATTCATCTATATTCCTATTACTATAAATCCTTCCCTGATATTTAATTTCATCCCTTCTTGTATTAACCCTATCTACTGTTCTCTTAAATCCAAACTGCATATAGTAGGTTAAATCATCTGAGATTATTTCAGGTATATCTAACTTCTTTCTTTTGTTTTGTTCTCTATCTTTCATCTTTGATTTCTAGTGTGAAGAAGTAAGCCTCTAAAATACAAGCAACTATAATTACTCCCCATATTATTAAAATTGTTTTCATTTGTCAAAGATATAAAAATAATTGAATTTTATACAAATTAATTTCTAAAACTTTTACCCTTGATAATCACAACCTTACACTTCCTCAACCTATCTAAAGTCCTTTCATCATACCTTTCTTTGAGTGCTTGAGGTGTTAAATTTGTTGTAATCAATAATGTTTTAGAACTATCCTCAGCGTAAGAAATTGCATCAGCAACTGCATCAATCTTAGTACCATAATCATTTTTAATACTCTCAGTTCCTAAGTCATCAATGATAATGAATGGTGCTTTGTTTCTGTCTACTATACCTAATTCTTTAGCAGGAACGCTTCTTAGTATCTTATTTGTTCTTGTTCTGAAGATAGCAGGAATAACATAATTTAAGATAGTTGATTTACCTAACCCACATTCACCCATCAACATTAAACCCCTACCCCTTGTATCTACCATCCAATCAATAATCTCATCATAAGCAGAAAGATGATTGTACTCATCAATAGTCTTATCATAGTATTCAAATGCCTTAATAAACATTTCTTTTATTTCTTCTCTTTTTCCTAGTTTATATCTGTTGTAAACCTTTGGCTGCAGGAAGTCTGCATTTTTAAATGTATCTTCTATTGTTCTCATATTTTATTGTAAGTAATTTAATACACATTCATAAATATAATCTCCATCTTCATTAAGTTCATCTAATTGCTCATCAGTCATTGGTACTCCATCATAGTCTGCACTTAATATGTAAGCATCACAGAAGTCAGGGTAATCCCAAGTGTAAACATCTTCCATTTCAATATTGTCTATTTTTTTATAATCCATAGTTTAAAATTTACCATCACCATAATCTCCTCCTTTCTGATGTCTGTGTGATGTAGTGTTATTGTTATTAGTTTTATGTTGTCTTTTCTCCCAAGTCCTTATACAGGCTTTCCAATTCTTCATTTTGTTTTTACCTATCAACCAATTTTTACTTTCATAGAAATCAAAAAAAGTTTCTGAATCAATACCATTATTTCTTTCTAAACAATATTCTTTAATATCATTAACTGTTGGTTTTTTAAAAGAAACCCCTTTATTATTAATATGTTTATCTTTAGATAAACTAATACTATCTTTAAAGTTTTCTTTAATACCCCCCTTAAAGTTTTCTTTAATACCCCCTTTAAGTTTTCTTATATACCTCCTTTCAATTTCTTTAGTACCTCCTTTGTAGATGTAATGAGTTGATATATAGCCATTTGCGACTAATTCACTTATCCATTTAGAAATAGTAACAGTACTCTTGCCATAAAGGTTAGCAAAGTATTTATTTGTAGCAAAGCACTCACCATTGATGTTAAGTAGTGCAGTTATTTCAGCATATAATAATTTAGCATTTGCAGTTAGATTCTTATCGTATCTAACCTCAGCACTTATTATAGCATAGTAGTTTGGTTGTTCTTTCATTGTTTGTAGTTTTAATTGTGTTTTTGTATTTCTAACTCATAGCACTTAGTGTATGTAGACATCACTAAACTCCATTCACTTACCTGTTCGTGGGTAAACCAACAAAATCTCGCTTGTAAGGCATTTAAAGGTTGAATGAATAGATAGTGCGTAATTTTCTTTTTAGGGTTGCTATGGGCTTTAAAATTAACTCTAAGCGTATTTCCATTAGTCTTAACTCCTTTGACATCAATATAATTAATTGAGCCAATTCCTTGCATAACTATATCAGCCTCAACAACAGGATTCATATCAATTAATGGTGCAGCCTTATATTTAATGCCTTTATTGTTCTCCATTAGATGTCTTGCAATTAGTTCTGCAAATATTCCTAACTGAGATATAGAGTGTTCTTGATTACCTCTGTACTTCTCTGAGCCTTCTTTGTAGACTTTAGCAGAAAGCATACTTCTCACCTTAGCAAGTTCATCAGATAATCCAATGAAAGTGCTAGGGTAAGTTGTATTTTTCCATTTAATCATTAGAATGGTAAGTCATCATCAGTTTTTACACTTGATTTCTTAGGTGCTGTATTAGCAGTTTCTTTAGGCTCAAAGTCATTTACATAAGCATAATGAGTTGCACCTTTTTCAGATGGTTCTCTCCTTTCTGAAATCACCATTGATACCCAACCATTCTTTGAGTTCTTTTGTAGTTCATCTAACTTGAAGTTAGCAACCATCATTGTTCCATACTTTGTTGGAATGTTTTTAATGCTACTTGGTAAGTAGACCTTCTCTTTCTTGTCTGTCATTTTTTTGTTGTTTAATTTTATATAATTTAGTTAATGAATCCGTTATTTTCTGCAACTTATCTTCAAGTCCTAATATCTCCTCATCTATCTCAACTTCAATGATTTTACTTTCAACTCTTTTAAAGTCATCATTTTCTTCAGGATAGTTATTGTAAAAGAACTCAAACTTTCTAGTGTGATGTATTACTGATGCGTGATGCAAGTTAGTTACTCCTGCGATTTCCATTAGAGTTAATCCAAACATCTCTCTTAGGATGTATATGTACATTCTCTTAGCAAATATAATGTTTTTCTTTCTACTTCCTAGAAACATTTTCTCTTTATCTACGCTGTAAATTTCTGATAACTCATCAACTATTATGTTGTGATAGTAATCGCTAAATTTTAATCTTCTTCTTTTCATTTTGTTTATTGTTAATTTAAGTCGTACACTATTGTATCAACTATGTCTTGGATATTTAAGCCTATAGAGTCTGCTAATCTCTTTGCGTGTATGAATCTAAGTCTTGTTGGCTCTGCTATGAATTTACTACTTGTAGCATAATTAACTTCTATAATTTTACATAACTGCAAATTAGATATTCCATATATCCTTAATAGAGCCTCAAACTCATTTCTTGATTTTCTGATTTTATCCAAAGAATATTTCTTAGTCATCTTTAGTAATGTATTTATGAATTTTAGACTTCTCTACTTTAAATATAGTTTTGTCAAAGTGATAGAAATCTACTAATTGTTTTTTATCTAGCAGTTTCATAATATCATCTTCAAGAATAAATCCTAAGATATGTTTATCTTCCCATATTATGTAAGTGTATGTTTTTAAGAAATGTTTAAAAATCTCTACCTTTAAATACCCCATCTCTGAACATTTTGAGCCATTGTTTTTGTGTGTCTTTTTCATATCTATTGTTATTGATTATAGTTATTATTTCTTCTGCTTCTCATTGTGATAAATCGTTAATCCTATTTAAGATTTCAGATTTCATTCGTGTAGTAAGTGATGTTTGGTCAATGTTACACTCAATGGTAACCAACTGCCTATAAGTAATAGGAGTCGGCTTTCCATCAAGTAAATTATCTATCCAATCATCATTCATTAATCTACAATCTCATCCTGACCAAATACTCCTTGCTCATAGAATCCTGCAATTTTCAATACAACTCTACTCATTGCTCTTTTCTCTGCCATAGCAACTGGGAATTTCTTTCCACCACCCATTAAATTACTGTCAGATGCCTCACCGAAACTCATAGCGTTCTTAACCTCATTACCAACTTTCATTGTTGCTGCTGCTCTTAATACACAGATACATTTCTCAATATCCATATTAATTACCTCATAAGCAACTGTAATATTGTTTCTTGATACAATCTTATCAATTCCTGTTCTAGTAATAATTACAAAACCTCTCTTGTCTTTGTAAATATCTTCTTCAGTTAAGCCATTCTGTTTGTAAAGCCTTCTTAAAGCCTCTTTTCTTGTTTCTACGATTGGCTCAGGTTGTTTCTTTAGTTTTTCTTGCATTGTTTTTTTTGTCATTTTGTTATTATTTAATTGATTATTATTATGATATTGTTCTGCAATATCGGTTAGTGTGTTAATTTCTTGTGATTGCTCTTGCATTTTCATTTGCATAAATTCTTCTTTCATTTTTCCCATAATTGTTTATTGTTTTAGTTATTAATTGAGGCAAAGATATAAAATTGGAATTACCCACCAAAAGATTTTTAACAATTTTTAGATAAATGTTTACCTGCTAGAAGTAAATTGTATGAAAATTATGTGATATTTTAGAAATAATGCACCAAACGAGCCACTTGACCACTCACTTTTTCGTGCAAAAATCCTTCAACTGCTTTAGGAACTCCTGTAAATCCTTTTCTTGAGTGCCAACTATCAGTTCCTGATGGGCTACGCATATACTCTACAGTTACTCCAATAAAGTCTTTAGCATCTCTCCATTTATGTTTTACCTTGTGATGTAAGTGATGTAAATACCAATACCTATACTTAGTTTCACTCCACATTTTCGGTTGCTCTTGAGCCATTAAAAGAGGTAAGTTGTCCATCTTAGCACCATCTCCGTGTTCCAAACCTATTAGATTCTTACCATACCTATAATACTTCCTGTGTGCTACTGATATGTCAAATGTAACCTCTCTGTCATTTCTAAACCAACTCTTTAATGCGTGTGCCAAATGGAAGCCACTCTGATAATCGTGATTACTCATTGAATGAATAATATCTACAGGTGCTACCTCTCTTAGTATCTCAACACACTTAACATATAGTGCTAGAGCAACTTCAAAGTGTTCCCACCATTTACCATCTACATCCTGATTTGTACCTGCTGTCGTAGTGTTGTAAACATTATCTATATGAAGAACATCATTACCTATACAGAATAACACTCTATCTACATCAAAGCCTTTAGATTTTTCTATAAGTCCTTCTAAGCCTTCTAAAACCCTATTACAAGCAATCTCTACATTATAACCATCACCTGTTTCAGTATGACTAGCATATTTACCTATGTGAATGTCTGCAGGATTTATAACTAATAAGTGATTGGATTGTTTTATCTCTCTCTTTATAGATGGATAGTGTGGTGAATGATTTTCTATAAAACTCTCAACCTTACCTAAGATGTCATTTTCGTTTGCAGTTAAATCTTCCTTAGTTACAATACTGAATCTAAATTCTCCACTAGCAGATTGCCAATGTTTTACAGAAACTACATCTTTCTTTTTTATACCCCTCTCTGATAGGTGTATGTCTAATGCAGTGTTGCCATTGAAGTTAGTAGTATCTTCTGCTCTATTCTCATAAATCATTTCAACTTCTTCTTCTGAAAGCCTTAATCTTTTACCATATTGTTTCATTGTTTAAAGTATTGGTTATGAGGCAATATTACGAAAAAAAATGCTTATATAATACAAAAGTGAGATGTTTTTAAACATCCCACTCTTGAAAACTATAAACAATTTTGAAAACAAAGAAGGACACAACCCCCTCAAAGTCTATGCAAAGATAATTATTTTTTACAATTATCGGTACATTTATTATTATTTTTTTCAAATACTGAAAAACATAAAGGTAAAACACCTAACCCTGTAAGTATTAGTGCATTAGTATCAATACCATTTTTCTCAATATATAAACTTGCAGACAAAACTATTACACCACTAATAGTTCTCTTGCTACTCCACTTACCTTTTGTGTCTGTAAACAGTTCTTTAACTGCTTTCAATAAGTCTGTTATTGGCTTTACACCACCCTTAAGTAGCATAGACCCCACCCATTGAGGTATCATTATTTTTTCTTTGTATAATTAGGCACTAGAGCATCAATCATAGTATCTAGCCAACCAAAGATTTTGTTGTCTTTTTCTGTTGGAGTTAAATTAGTAATAACTTTAGCGAAAGCCATTAAGCCAACTAATAGTTCAATCCAATTTTCTGTAATAAAATTCATAATATATATTTAATTAGTTAATATTCAGTTTAATAACCCCAAATACAAGGGTTTGTTTTGTCCTCATCACAATCAGCGTGTATAAACTTGTTTTTAAAGTCTATACCAAATCTTTCAAATCCTACACCACCTAATCCTCCAAGAATTAATGCTAAGTTTTTACCATCAGTAAATTTAATGTCAGCAGCAATACCCTTAATATGTGAACTTGTTGGATTGCTTATTGATAATGGATGTTTTTCACACCTATAACCACTATTGATTTTAAATGGAACTCCTGCAATCCTTCTTGCTCTATCCATCATCTCTAAGAAGTTTTCATTAATGTAATTAGTGTTACAACCACACTTACAATTAAACTCACTTCTTTTAAAGTATTTTAATTCCACTTTATTTATTCTCTTTAATAGATTTAATAATCTCCTCAAAAAAACTTTCAAAATCTTCTTTAATTTTATTTTCAGAATCAATTTGTTCTAACTTTTTTATAGCCCAATTAACACCTGCATCTCCTCCCCAAGCATCCCACATAATACCTCCACATCCTTCATCATAAGGTACATCTTTATGCTGTTGATGTCTTTTAAATGATGCCATACGAGCAATAGTATCTCTTGAAAGTTTTTCTCTATTTGCTAATTGTCTTGCTCTAGTCCAACCTACCTGAGTACCACAATCACTTCCGTTTTCTTCTTTGTACTTTATAGCCCTCTTAGCGTTATTAGTTGCTGCTTGTGGATAGTCATTATAAGTTTCTGCTGCATAATAATCTTTGTTAGCAGTTTCACACTCTGACTTACTAGAATAATCACATCCACCTGTTTCGCCAAACCTCCAACTACCATTTTCACACTCGTAGCAAGGCATATTAAGAGGTAACCATTACAAATTCAACATCTAAAGATTCAGTAGCGTGAGATGATTGACCTGCTATTGCTATTATATCTTTAAATGTTATAGCAGCACCTGATGTAGTAGTATAATCTACACCTGCATCCATTAACAAGAAACTACTTGAAGGAGTAACCTCAAATGAGTGAAATTCATTTGTATCGGTAGCAACTCTAAAATGCAATGTATGTGTATCATCTAAGTTAGTGATTCTAAAGTATTTGTATTCTGTTTTAACTACCTGACCCTGACCATCAGCAGTTGATAAAGCCAATATATCTGTCCAAGTTCCACCATCACCTTCTGCTGCAATAGTCATAATTCTTTGAGATACCTGTCCGTTATCAATGTAAGTCTTATTCATTGTATTACCATAATCCACCCCATTAAGAGTGTATGACTCTGATATTGTTACTGTTAAATCTGAAGGTACTATTGTTGTTGCCATATTATTTTATTTTATTTTTTATATTTTTGTGAATAATGCTACTAAAGAGCCTATAGTTACTGTATAAATCAACCACATTGCTTTAACTAATACTTTTCTCATTGCTGTGTTTCTGTTTACTCTTGCAGTAACTCCTGTATCAGGATTAAGTAATCTCTCTGTAAGCATATCTAACTTATCATCTAAACTATCTATCTTTTCATTTATTGAACTAATGTCTTTCTTCATTGATACTATCTCCTCTTTAGTTGTCATAAGATAATTCCATTGTTACATTAAAGAATATAACCCTCGCTGTTACATCTGCCTTAATCATAGCGAAAACAATATCTCCCTCAAGTAAACTATCATTACTGAATGTAATCTCACTTATACTTTGTAATTTATCATTATTAGTACAGGTTATTGCAATTTCATCTATAAGTACTGGTGTTAATGGTGTTTCATCATTATTAACAGGTGTTATCTTACATATCGCTAGAGTAGCAACAGTAGCAGCATTACCAACTAACCAACCACTTATCTTATTTACAGTGCAATTACTATGAGAAACATACCCTCCTGCTCTAAATATATCACTAACATCTAAAGTTGCATCACCAACTGTACCACTACCATAATCAACATTATGTTCAAATGGTGATTGAGCATCAGTCATTTGTTGTGCATATTCATAGGTGCTACCATTACTCGTAGTATATCCTTTCATTGGAACTACAGTAGTTTTTATACTACTTTTAGGTAACCAAACTAAATTACCATCAGTACCTGTGGCAGATGTACCTGAATCTTTACTTAATAAAGTATCATTGGTAGCATTTTCAAATCCCATTGGATTATGCCTATTTATATCAGTTAGATTTTTATGTTCGTTTGCAGCCATTTATATATTTATTTTAACATTCAGGACAATAATTCTTCCAACTATCATAATCTCTACGAGGTCTTGAGTATATACTATCGTACATTATAATTCCGTGATTCTTGTATGTAGTTGTATTACAAGGTGCATTAGCAGTATATGTAGGGTAATCACCACTATTATCAGGGTCATCAAGAAACTCTATCATATCTTTTAAGTATATCTCAGCCTTTCTGTAAGTATCTTGCTTGTAAGCATTTAATTCAGCAGGGTCAATAATAGTAGAAAACTCATCAATATTATGAACAATACCTGCACTACTACTATTACTTTGAATTTCATTGATTACCTCAAATCTTGCAAACCAACATAGAGTTCTAACTAAGAAGTCATCCATTAAAGTTTGATTTGCAGTAGTTAAAGTGCCACCATTGTTTTGTGTTTTTAATTCCTCGTAAAACTTCTTTCCAATAGCACTTTTTAAATGTGCTAATTCAGAAAGCAATATAGTGTTAGTGGAAATTAAAGCAGGGTCAGTATTAGCGTTAGTAAAACTATTACTTATAACTTCTCCTGCTGTTGCTAGTGTTTTATATTGATTTACATTTGCCATAGTTATTCTGTTTTTTCAGTTACACTTAAATCACCTGCATTGTCATCTCCAATACCATCAGCATCATCATCTCTTGTTACAATAATTTGCTCTCTATCAGTTAAGAACATATCACCCTCTACAAGCATTGGTAAGTCCTCATCTAACAATCTTCTTTGCTCATTAATTGTAAGTATTTTTGATGGGTCAATCTGAGTAGCAAAACTAATTGGTGGCTCATAATGAATTATTAAATCTTCAGGTAAGAAACCTAATTCTTTATATAGTATTGTTTTAATACCATTTAAAAGTAAATCAGAAGTATCTTTAATAACAGTAGTCATTGCTAAATCATAAGCAATTCTAATCTCACTACCCGTATTATTCATCTTGCCTGAACTCACTAAACCACTTAATGATGGTTGCCATCTGTGAGCAGTTACAATGTTTTGGTCGGTTATTCTCTGTAAGTCTATCCAACTACCTTCTTGGTCATCTTTTATTATCTGTACATTAGCCTGAGAAGTGTCCCCATTCTTAACGATAAACATAATCTTACCATTATTTCCATCTCCTACAAACTTCTTCTGTGCTTCGTGTACTAATTTCTTTGCTTCTTCTTCACCCATATCTCCACTAATCTCAACGATTGCAGATGGTTGGAAGCCATTTTTAAATTTTGTGTGATTCCATTTACCAATCTCGTAATCAACTGCAATATGCTCTAATGCAGCAACATAATCAGGTAAACCATAGAATTGGAATGTAGGCTCATAATCATTAAACTCAAATACAAATCTATTACCCTTCACTTCAGGATATAAAGGAATTACATTGAGTTTATCCTTCATAGTATTGAACTTTGCCCAATCAGGATGAATATACGCTTCTTTCTTGTTTTTAGCCATTCTAACAGTAGTTGCATCTACGTGATATAGATTTAGTCCACCATCATATAAAACTCCCTCTAAGTAAGCATTTCCAAATGTATAGTAATCATCTGCTAATTTCTTGAAAATCATTCTTAATGACTCTCCATCAGCATTAACATCTTTAATGTAATTTAATACATCTTCATCATTACTAACGAATTTAGCACCACTCGTAAAGATAGTCTTTTGAGCAAGTACACTTCTATGAGTAGATGATTGTCGCTTTAACTTTGCTAAGTATTGTGGGAATAAGTTGTTATCACCAAAAGGAACATACTCCGTTCTTATCTTAGAGATGTCCTGTATTTCGCTAATATTCTCAGGTACTGCTAAATTAAAAACTCCAAATTCAAAAGTATTACTCTTTTGATTCTGAAGATTCTTTACCTGACTTTTTCTTTTTGGTTGCTTTCTTTGGCTCATCTTTAGTTTTTGTAGTTGATATTTTTTCTACTAATGTATTCAAACCTAAATCTTCATATAGGTAAGATAATTCTTCTTGTGATGATTCTCTTAAGATGAATCTTTCACCATCTCTTATAAGAACAACATCTTTCTTTGCTTTATATTCTGCCATAATTGTATATATCTTTAAGTGTGATAAATCTACAACATTTTTGCCACAATCACACATATTATTAGAAAGATATTAATAGGAAAATGTTATAAACTTTTTACGAACTAAGTTCAACCTATAAATATACCTTTAATTATTAATCTGTTGTTGCAGTTAAACCTGTTGCAGCAACTTGAATCCCACTTGCAGAAGGTGCATACTCTCTTGGCATTTCAAATTGTCTTGCCATTAGAGAAATAGTAACTCCATTCTCATCAGAATAAGCAGCACCTGAACCACCTTCAGCACTTGCAAATTGTCCAAAAGTTTGGCTTCTGAACGCTACACTTTCATTTCTGTATTTCTTAGAAACACCTAAAACGAAAGCCTTATCATTAGTATCTACTGCTATTATCATTAAACAAGCATTTAACATATCTTGTATTGCATTAAATTTACCAACCTCCATTCTTGGAAGTGTAAAAGATAATCCACATTCAAATGCAGTTGAACCATTCTCTTTAGTTGCATTGATAGTTAATGCAGGAGTTTCATTTTTAAACTCATACACACCCCAATCAGCATCAGTTCCTCCAGTATCTTTAATACTTGTAATTGTATGTACACCTGTACCTCCATATAGGATTGTATCTCCATCAGCCCAAGACCTTAGTAGTATTTGTTTTATACCACCTGTTGCTTGTAAGTCTGTGCAGTCAATCGCTAATCCTGTATCTATTGCCATTTTTTTATTATTTTATTAGTTATTTAAAAGTAATTAAGAGAGGAGGACTAACCTCCCCTCTATTATTACATTATTATTATGCTCCAAGTCCCCATTGAACAAGAGAAGAGTACAAGTACTGTACACCTAACTTGAAGTAACCTCTAAAGAACATTTTTTCTTCTAAATCATCATAAAATACTTTGAAAGAACCTTCAGGGTCTGTTACATCAGAACCGATAATCAAGTTGTCTACTGCACAGTAACACATTCCTTGAGTATTGTTAGCACCTGCTGCAGTTTGGAATACATCAGGATTAGTATCTGTTAAGATAGTGTCCCACTCATACATTGGTACAACCTCAACACCTCTAAACATTACTCTACGCATACCATCTACTTGGTTTACTACTGCTAAATCAGCACCTGTACCTTCTAGGTTTGCTAAGTAAGCATTGAATACTTTAGGAGTTACAAACATTTTCTTGTCTGCAGGTGCTACTTGTTGTAACGCTGCAGGTGCTCCATCATAAATAGTTCTTAACATTGTAAGTGCTTCTGCTGCTGTTGGTGCTGTAATTGAAGCAAAAGTAACCTCAGTTACAGGCTCTGCTTTCATTAACTCCATCCAACCATCAAATGCTGTATAACCTGCTACTGCACCTGCTACATCACCACCCCACGCTAATCTTACTACATCTTGTGCGATACCTTTTACTGCTCTGTTTACGATTGCATCTGCTAATTGAGTTCCCTCAATGTTCATTACATCTGCACCACTTCTGTAAGACTCTTCAATGAAAGTTCCGAAAAACTCATCAGTACATTGCTCTAAAGCAACTCTACATCTACCTGCAGTAATTACTTTATCATCAATGTTAAATTGAGTTGCACCACTTGTTGCAGAACAACCTGAGTAAGACTCAACAATTTTAGTTAAAGATGCTGCAGTATATACATTCATCTTGTGCTTAACATTAGGAATTACTCTATAGTTACGCATTAAATCTTCACTTCTGAATACAGGCTCGTAAAAGATTTCGTTTAAGTTCGCACCTCCGTAAGTTGCTGCGATACTATTATTTGCTACATTTGCCATTTTTTTCTATTTTTTTAGTTATTAAATTTACTTCTAATTCTTGATGCTAATACATTGTAAAAATCTGCATTTGCATCTACTTTTTTGTTTTCAACTATTGCAGGGTCGCTATCAGTATTTAACTCAGTACCTTTAGCATCTGCCTTGTTGATTTTTGCGTTTAAACCTTCTACCTCTACAGTTAAAGTTTCGTTAGTTCCTTTTTCAGTAGCCAACTCACCTTCTAGTAAAGATATTTTGTTTGATAATTCTATGTTCTTAGCCTCAAATGCAGAAATCTTATTTGTAATTTCTTCATTATCTCCTAAATTCACAGTTATCGTAGTTTGTTCAACAACATCTTCAGAAACTTTTACCTCACCTTTTACAGAAGTAACAATTTCCTCAACTTTGCTATTAAACCATTCTTTTAACTCGTTAGTCATTTTTTTGTTATTTATATTAATACTTAATTTATTCTTAATTTCTTCTTGTGTGATGTTCTTAAACTTAGAAACATCATACTTAGCAGCCACCTTAATAGAATCAGAGATAGTGTCAATAAATCTTAGTTTATATGCTTCCTCAGCATTTAACCAAGTTTCTTCATCCATCATCTGAGCAACAGCATCATAAGATAATCCTGTCTTTTTTACATAAATGTCTGTTAGTTCACTTGTAATCTTCTCAAGAGTTTCAGCAGTTTTACGCATATCCTTAGCCTCACCACTAGCACCTCCCCAAGCGTTATGAATCATAAATAAAGAGTTTTCAGCCATAACCACCTCATCTGCACCAAGAGCAATGATAGTAGCAATACTTGCTGCTATACCCTCAATATAAACTGTAGTTTTAGATTCTCTTCTTTTGATTACATTATACATTGCCATACCATCAAATACATCACCACCTAAAGAGTTGATGCGTAAGTTGATTGGCATATCTTTTAATCCTTTGATTTCTGAAATAAAATCTTGTGCAGTTACTCCATAAGTTCCTATCTCATCAAAGATATATATATCAGCAGAGTTACCTGCTTTGTTTTGAATGTTATACCATTTTTCGTTCATAGTGGCAAAAATATAAGTAAATGATTTTAATCTTACCTAATTTTCGTACAAAACTTTTAGTATGTGATATTGTTAGATGGTATAGACTTCTTTCTCTCCTTATACACTATATTCTGAGCCATACTCTCACTTATATTGTATTTAATAGATAAGTCCATCCAAGTGTGAGTTCTACTACCTTGATTACCTACTAGCATCTTATCAAAGTCAGCAATAATCATATAGTTTCTTACTCTTTTTGGCTCTATTATACCTTCCTCTACAAGATGTTTGATAATATCTTTACAGGTTGGACTTAATCCAAACTTCTTTTCTAACACTCTACCTTCAAGTTCAATGAAGTCAAATACTACATCTACCTTATTTTGTCTTATTTTTTTTTCTGACATTTTTCTTTTTAGGTGTTTGCTCAACTTCAATCCATTCATCTACCATCATTTCCCAAAACTTACAAACTGCTGCTCTACAAGAGGTGCAATTCATATCTTGCTTGTTAGATGGGAATAATAAATGCCATTCAGCAAACATTAAACTTAATGATTCAGCGTGATGGCTTGGGAAGTTTCTTTTATAATTTGTGTTTCTAACAACACAATCAGTCATCATACTTCTTTTGTTCTTGCTGTAATTAGCAGCGATTTCTTTGAAATTCATATGTAAAGTTTTACCATTTGTTTTCAGGACATTTACCAAAAAACTCTTTTGTTAATGATGTTTTAGCATCTAGGAAACACTTGCATTTAGCACATCTTGAGCCTTTGCTTATTTTAGGTTTCTTTAGTAACATAAAGTTTCGGTAAAAACTACAACTTTTACACACTTCTAATCTTTCTAACTTGGTTTTCTTATCAACAAACATTTGTTTATTTCTTTGATTATTAAATTGTTGCCTGAGATTGTATCACGCTAACTGTATTCTGACTACTTGTAATATCTGCCTCAACTACTACTACTTTACTTGCACCTCCCATTGCACCCATCATTTGATTCTGACCTAGTGCATTGAATTGTTGTTGGCTAAATGAAGGTTGATTAAGTAATCCACCATCTGCAAACTTAACACCACCTCCTGCAGCGTTCATTGCTGATAATTGACTACTAAACATTGCTGTACTTCTTTTATTGATAACAGCCTCACCACCTTCTAATTCAACTACTCTACCTCCTACTGCAAACTTCTCACCACCTTGTGCGTGTGATTTACCATGCACCATACCACCATTTGCAAAAGTTTCAATTACCCCACCA
>Ga0181390_1000469_pt1 | contig 18436 bp, 39 predicted proteins | sample 13SPOviralmetaG_FD_130085 | JGI IMG/M metagenome (GOLD analysis project Ga0181390, IMG submission 130085) | Marine viral communities from the oligotrophic San Pedro Time Series (SPOT) site, San Pedro Channel, CA, USA - 13 SPOT_SRF_2010-07-21 | ecosystem: Environmental > Aquatic > Marine > Strait...
AATTTTAGTTAAAAATTCAAATCAAGAAGCAAACATAATCCAAAGAGAAGCGGCCGCACTTACTTTTTCTACAAGTGCAACGGAGCGCATGCGTATCGACAGTTCGGGCAATGTCGGCATCGGAGCAACACCTAACGTATACTCAAGTTTCACCACTTTAACTCTTGGCGGTTCAGGAAATTCAGACCTTGATTTCGAGCGTAATGGAACTAGAATTGCTTCATTATTTACAGAAACAAGTCAGGACGATTTTGATATTCAATCAGCTAATGATTTAGTTATACAAACTGGCGGTAGTAATGACAGGGTTAGGTTTGTAAATGATGGAAAAGTGCTGTTTGCTAAATCGTCTAGTGACACGGCAACAGCAGGTATTGAGTTACGAGAAAATGGACAGATTGTTGCAACACTTGATGGCGGCGGCCCGGCAGTCCTTAATCGTTTATCAAGCGATGGTAATATTATTAAATTTTTGCAAGATGGCTCAACAGATGGACAGATAAATGTTAAGTCTGGTGACATTCTGATTGGGACAGGCTCGTGTGCATTGCGCTTTGGCTCAACTGGTTACTTACCTTCAAACGTAACAACTAATGGTTTGACAGATAATACGCTTGATATTGGTTCAGGGGCTTATCGCTATGACGATATTTTTGCAACTAACACAACTATTCAAACATCTGATCAGAACGAAAAACAACAGATTGCAAGCCTTACGGATGCAGAGATTACTGCCGCCAAAGCAATCAGCAAATTGTTCAAGACATTTAAGTGGAATGATAGTGTCGAAGCCAAAGGCGACAACGCCAGAATACATGCAGGTCATGTTGCACAAGAGGTTCAATCTGCAATGACCGATGCTGGACTTGATGTAACAAAATATGCCTTCTGGTGTTCAGATACTTGGTGGGAACATTTGGTGGATGTGCCAGCAGTCGAAGCTGTAGAGGCGCAAGATGCAGTCACTGAAACTGAAACAGACGAAAATGGAAGGCAAAAACAAATTATTGTTACGCCATCTGTTGAGGCAGTTGAGGCGCAAGATGCGTTTACTAGGGTTGATGCTTATTATACAGCCGAAGACGCACCCGAAGGCGCAACACAGCGCACACGTTTAGGCATACGCTATCCACAGCTTTTGGCTTTTATTGGTGCGGCGACAGAGCAACGCCTGACAAGTATTGAAGCTAGACTAACAGCATTGGAAGGCTAGGCATGGCTAAACCAACAGTAACAGAAGTCAAAACTCAAATTGACACGCACGAGGCTATTTGTGCGGAAAGATGGCAAGAGACTATCAATCGCATTAAGCGGCTTGAACTAGTTATTCTTAGTTCTGGTGGTGCTACAATACTGTTATTAGTTAATATAGCTTTCGGTAGTTAAAATGGTTGAGCCAGTTACTACAGTGCTAACTGGTCTTGCTCTTGCCAGGCAGGGAATTGATTTTCTTAAAACTAATATGGATAGTCTGCAAGATGCATCTCAAATATCTTCTCAGATTGCTAATATTTTTAAGGGTCAAGACGAATTTAATAAAGCTAGATACGACCCATCAGAAGCAAAAAAAATGGGTATAAAAGATATTGCTTCTGAAATGATCGAATTTAAATTACAACAAGAACAAATGTATGATTTAAAAAGACTAGTAAATCACAGGTTTGGTTTAGGTTTTTGGGAATCAATTGTCGCTGAGCGTGCAAAACGTATTGAAGAACATAAAGAAATAATCAAAGAACAAGAAAGAAAGCAAAGACAAGAGCGACAAGAGCTTATTGATACAGTACAAACAATCGGTATTGTTATAGCTATAGTACTAGCTTTGCTAGGATTAGTTATGTTGTTTTTTATTTTAACTAAGGAGGACAACCTTGTTAAGTCAGATATTAGGCCCAGTCAGCAATTTGGCATCACAGTGGATGAGCAATCGCGCAGAGAAAGCGCAAGCAAAACAAAAGCTAGCCGTAGCTAAAATTGAAGCACAAGCTAAACGAGTTGAACAGGATGGTGCTTGGGAAATAGAACAGGCTAAAGCAAGTCAAGACTCATGGAAAGATGAGCTTTGGACTATTTTTTTTGTAGCTTTATTGTCGGCATGTTTCTACCCACCAGCCCAACCTTATATTGAAGATGGTTTTAGATTTTTAAGGGAAGACCTGCCCGAGTGGTTGTCCTGGTCTATCATGGCTAGTATAGGTGCTAGCTTTGGTTTGAAATCTATAGGTAAAATGAGGGGATAATTATGAAAATATCAGACCATTTTTCTTTAATAGAGTTTACAAAATCACAAACTGCTATCAGAAAGAATATAGATAATACGCCATCTGATGTTCATATAAATAATCTTACACTAGTTGCAGAAAATATTCTTGAGCCTGTCCGTAAACATTTTGATCAACCAGTGATTGTAACGAGTGGTTATAGGTCAGTGCCATTGTGTGCTGCTATAGGTAGTTCTAAGTTTAGCCAACATGCGCTTGGTCAGGCCGTAGACTTTGAAGTTGTTGGTATAGATAACTATGAAACGGCAAATTATATTTTTGATAACCTGCCGTTTGATCAGCTAATACTAGAATACTATGAGCCTGGCATACCAGACAGTGGGTGGATTCATTGCAGTTATACTACAGTAAACTCGCGGCGCACTGGCCTTATTTATGATGGCAAAGAGTACCGCGATTTTACCGAAGCTAGTATAATGAGCGCTTAGTCAGCATCAGGTATTTGATATAAATCTGTGCAAGCATCTATTAGTTTTGCATAGTTTTCATCAGATAAATAACTTTGATTACCAATCCGAGTGACTGGTATTTGGTGTTTTGTAAGTTGTCTTTTTAATACTTGAAACTCAATGCCAAGCTGTTTGGTAATATCTTCTGTCCTAATTAGTTTTATATCAGGCATTGTTACCTCCTAGAATGGTATCTTGCTGTCATCTTCTTGGGTCTGTTGTGATATTGCCGCCTGTTGTGGGGGCGCAATATCACCAGACCCCTTCTTGTCTTGGATAGATAGCGAGAAGTATGGCGCTCCATCCTTAGTTTCTTTTTGCCAATAGGATGCGCGGCGATGCATATATGGGCCAGTGTATTGTGGCGCACGTTCGTTATCGTTGTCATTCTCATAGAGTGTGCCAACTTTTTTGTAGATGTTGCGTACAACATCACCGCTTGGCAATGTTTCCATTGTCATGATGTGGCGTTCTTCTTTGCCTTGATCATTGACTTTGCCAACGAGAGTTAGCTTTACTGTTGGTTCGTTGTTGCTGTCGTGAAACGGGATAAACAAAGAGCCTTTATCTGTATCATCATATTCCATTGTGTGTCCTTTCTATATGACTGGTTTAGATTTAGGGGTTGGTAGTGTATCTTTTGGTGTTTGTTTTTGTGGTGCTTGTTCTTTGTCTTCACCTTCAGGCAGGTCTTCACCTGCGTAGATGTATAGACCAAGACCATGAAACGCCATTGCTTTGGTTAGGCAGCGTTGCAATGCAGTGTTGATGTCTTTTGATGTAGGATTAGTTATTGGATTGTTGCGATTATCCATAACATAAAGCAACTCGGTCATAGGTGAGATGCCTTCTTCTCCAATATCAACTGTGACTTTTACAAAAGCTGTACCATCAGGGCCAAAGAATGCAGGATATCCGTCAGCGTTTGTATGCTTTTCAAACGATGCATTTGGAAATACACCTTTGAAATACTGCCATGCCCACGCCCAGGACAGGTATGTAAACCTACCTTTGGCTTCTGTGTGGTCATTTACATTGACCTCTGATACTGATTTGAAGTGGTTTTTATCTGTCATCGCTTGTCTCCTTTATCTCTACGATGCGTATTGCGCCACGCTTGTCACGGCGTACGCACAATATATCTGAGTAAATCTCAGACTCTTCCTTGCCAAGCATAGCCTTGAGACTCTTCTTGGCATTATCATGTGTTTGTGCATGTGTTCTGTTTTCGATGTAAGTATGGGCAACATCCATAAACTGATTATCTTGCGACCCATCTCTGCGTGTCATTTTATCTACTGGTATCTTGTCAACAACAGCTTGAGAAATAGGCGGTACGCCTACTTCTGGTTCTATGTCACCTAAAACATGTTGCCAAAACTTGTGAGCATAAGTCACCATTGCTTCAATGTAAGTATCATCACGATCAATCTCACTTACATGATAGCCACTGTTGCCAAAGATAACTGACAACCATGAGTGTTGTGTGCCTGATAAATACATATAAAACTGTATTTGTGGCATGTATCTTTGTACGCACTGGTTCATGTTTGTAAAAGCATTGGTGTGTTTGCACTCAACAATCTCACGCTCTTTACCACCATTGAGTATGCCATCTGCAGTACCACGCAAGTAATCATGCACTGGATGTGTAAGCGGCACGTTGCGTTCAAGTGTGTGATTATGTTCAAAGCCTGTCTCTTGCAAAAACCAATCCAAGTTAAAGTTTTCGGTATGTATGCCAAGCTGTACAGGTAGCACATCTGATAGGTCTGGAGGGGCTTCTCGCCCTGTCTTCTCCAGCCATAAGCTGTGCCAATCGTTTTCTAAAATACGGCTCATATCAGAGCCACCAATAAATTTGGTTCTATCCATAGTAATCTCCCTTCATATGGATTTATATCACATGTTATGTAATCATATCAAGTGGTTTCAGTCTGTTAAGGTAGGTTTGTAGTCGTTTTCGTTTGTCTAGGCGTAGTTTAATTCTATCTTGGAATGCATTAAGCGCAGGAAAAAACGTATCTGTTTCAGATAAAGACTTGATGACTGATAGAAATATATCGCATGGCGTATCTTGAAGCTGCATAGCATACAGCTTTGCCCTTTCATTCATTAGCTTTTCTGTTTTGAGTGTTGATACCATAAGCAATTGCATTGATCGAAGCTGCCAGGTCATATCTTTTACAGGCATAGTTACAAATGCATGGGCTACCATCGCTTTACAATCGTCTAGAGCATCCCAGTTAGGCTGCTCTGAAAGAATAAATGTACCATGATGGTCAATCATACCAAGATTATCACAGCAATATTGTACAATATGTTTATCGGTCTTAGTGTAATGCCGTTGATACATCTGAGATAAAGCGTTCTTCTCCTGATATATTGTAAGTGCTGTCATATGAATCTCCTATCTCTGCCAGCTTCTTTATATGTCTTAGTATACCAAGTCTTACTGTGTGATAATTCTTTTCGCAAAACTCGGATACTTCTCTAGTCGTAAATAATTTTAGTCTTACCATTTCATAGTAATATGCATCACGCCATTCACTTTCTGATTGCAAACGCCTACGCATAAACCCTGCAGGTAAATCATATTTAAGACTAAATAATATCGATTGGTCTAATAAACTTTGGAAAGACATTATATTTCCTCAATAACTACAGAAAGTTTTGCTTTTGATGTGGCTACATCACCACCTGTTAGTGCTGCCCATTCTTTTTTGGCATTTATTTCACATTCTGCTGTAGTTTTACCTTCTACAATTACTTGTCGTCCAACTTCACCAACGACATATATCTTCATTGTATTCATTAGTTATCTCCCTCGTAACATTCTTCACACATGTATCCGATACGCCTGACACCTTCTGCAAAGATTACATTGTCTTCACTATCTTTGAGTTCCCAGTCTGCATCTGCTGGTATTCGGTTTACAAATCTACCGCTACCAGGCGCAGTGCTGTTGTTACATGCAACACACCGCTTTCCAATATCAATGTCCTCCATTGTTATCTCCTGTTTTGTCAACTATCCATTCAGCGTTAGCCCAATCAGCAACTTCTCTGCCAATCTCAATAGCATCGTCATAATCTTCTGCATCAACATATTGTTCAATGATGCATGTCACTCTAAATTTATCCATAATCTTTTCTTTCCTCCTCCTCCCAATAGCCAAGTGCATACTCTTTGAGTTCATCTTCATGCATAACTTCAGCGGTTACTCGCAAGCCTTTACCAGTACCTTCGGGATAATAGTGTGGGTCGTAATTTCTTTGGTAATATCTATCCGCAGAACCTCGGTCATATGGTGAGCCATGCTTGCGGTTTGGCTGTTTTGTAGGTATAGTTGTCATGAGAATCTCCTTTCTCTTTACTAAGATGTTCGGGCAAAAGCCCTCACCCTCGCGGGCTTTTGTCCTGAACATCGAACAGTTCCATAAACATTTTGTCGGGTATGATTACAAGCCAGTTAGGGTCTTTGGCACCGCGCTTGTAGATTGCAAAGTCTCTATTGTCTAAGACTGTAAATGGTGAAGGAAAGCCAGATGATTTTCTGTACTTAACTTCTGCAATATAATCTTTGCCATCTATATGTACTACTAGATCACCAGAATATTCGCCACCCAGTGAGCCAGATAGCGGCTGCCGTTTAGTTTTAAGACCCATACCATTGAGTAACTTTACAAAGAAGTTCTCATGGTATGTGCCTTTTAGTTTTGATTTGCTAGTCATTGCGCTTCATGTCCAAATATAAATCTATCTGTAGTGTATTAGCCCAGCAGCAGAAGTCATAGATGCTGGGTGTAGTTTTAACATTTTCCCATCTGCTTATCGTGCCAGTGGTAGTGCCTAGCTTGCCAGCTAGTTCTTCCTGGCTAATGTCGCGAAAGCGTCTAGCTTGCTTAAGTTTTCTTATGAGTGTCATGTATCCATTGTTAGGAGACTTGGATGTTTCAACAAAGAAACTAAGTTGATTACTTGTATCCATCTCGGTAGCCCTTCATGTAACTATTAACTTCTTTGTCAGATAAATATCGTTTATCTATTATCTGTACACTGCCAGCCATATCCATTGCTGTGTAATGTGGATAGGGCTTGTGTCCACATTCAGCATCAATTCTTCCTGCTTCATGTGGGTGTTGTAATACTTTTAGTTGATGCATATTTTTGTCTCCAATGATTGTTCGTGTTCTTGCGACCAACTAAAATCTATGTGTCGATGTTTAATTAGTTTACCAAACTGTACAGCAGCATATGTATCTGCACGATTGTAATCAACAGGACAAGATTTTAGCCATTCTTCAAACTCTTTCTCAAGATTCTTCATGTTGTAACTCTTCTCGCATCCATGCTTTGCATCCAGCTATGTATGCTTCACATTCTGCCGTAGTGGTATCTTCATAACCACCAAAAACAATGCTTACTTCTGGTGGGCAATTTGTTCCTGGGTATGAGGTTATCTCAGTTACTAAAGCAAATTCAGACCAGTAAACAATTTGATGATTCACTTTTCTTTTGGACATATCTTTTCCTTTCGTTAGTTGTAGAAGCCAAGTCCGTAGTCTTTACTAAGCATCTTGACTACAGTTTGTCTTCGGTTGAACTCTGTTAGTGTTGGATTGTTTTTGTCCTGATCGACATGAGACTGCCAATATGTAAGACAATTATACAATGCCCAGAGGTTGCGTCCGTGTTGGTCAATCTCTTTCTCTAGGCTGTTGGTTAGATTGCTAAACATCTTGTCATTGGTTTTGACTTTACCAGTAACAGATTTGTATTTGCAGATTTTGAGGAAGGCTTGATTGACCTGGTACATATCAATCGGTGTCTGCATCCAGTCCTGATATACTTCTTTGTGATTATGAAAAACATTAAGCGCAGCCATTATCTTATTAGAAATAGCATCAACACTTACGTTGCGTGTATGTCTTGCTCTCCAAGAAGATACTGTGTGTGGTGTTGTACATCCGTTTAAGCACCACAGTCTCAAGCCTTCTGCTTGTATGTTGATTGAGAAAGTACCATCATAAGAATTATAAAATCTAATTCTATATTTTATGATATCATCTACTTTGGGTTCAATTACCAAGTCATTGAATACAAAGTCTGCGCGGAAAGCAGATGCAAATGGATCAGTAGTTTGATACTCTACTGTAATATCTTTTGGTAAACTTGTTTGAGTAATACCCTGTGCAATACTATCCCATACTTCTTTGTGTGATACAATTTGATAGCTGGATGTGTGAACTCCAAGGATACGCCCCGAGTCCTGGTTTACCACCGCCATTGCCATCTTGGGATTGGCCTGTACTAATTCATCTTCCGTGGTGGCGTACAGGTTCTGCATTTCTACAGGAAAACTTAGTTCTCCTGGGCAGTCTAAGTTAGTAACATTAAATGTGTTAAGCATTGTAGTCTCCCTTCTAAACGTGTTCTGAGTGTACAAGTGTGTACTGTGCATAGCGTACACCATTGTCACGCTCTATCATTTCAGTAATGATAACGTGACCCTGTCTACGCAATGAGTGTATAGTGCTAGACAAACGATACAGGTTGTATCTTTGCATAGCTTCAAGGCCACTGATTGGCCCCTCATTTTGTAAATGTTGAAGAATAAAATCTATTTTCTTAGCCATGTTTGAACTCCCTTCTCATGGTATATAGTTTTATAATATATCAGTTACTTTAGATTACGTTCCTGATACTCTAAGTATATCAAGCCTATAGTAATAATCAATACAAATAATGCAGCAACTAAGTCGCTATAGTTTTGTGTTGCTATTGCCCATAGACACCAACTCCATATGACTAGAACATTAGCCGAGTAGAGTATCGTTAAAATAGTATTCATAAGTTTCCTCCATATCTTCTGGTTGTAAGTTTTTTTCTTCCCATGCTTCTGTGGCACGGCGCACAAACTTCTCACGATCAAACCTATCATTGGTATGTGCAAGAATGTCTGCCATTCTTTCTATATCTGTAGGTGCAAACATCATTGGTGCAATAGTGTCAGCCATTAATTCAAAATGTTGCCTGGTAAATTTTGGAATACTCATTGTGTCCTCCTTAAGTTGTATTTAATCAATGTATGCTTTGCCCATTGCAGCAAATCCTGCTGCACCAAGTGCAAAAACACCAGCAATGATAAGCATCACTGGGTCGTGATACCCAGTAATTAGAGTTAAAAGTGACATACCTGAGAAGAACCAGGTAAGAATGATATGTATAAAAACTATAGGTTGCATTTGATTTTTTCCTTTCAAATTTTTTGTAGCCAACAACACATGGTTCAGCCAATCACCATTGTTGGAGCAAGACATACCCTCACTCTGTTCATCAAAGCTGACAGTATGGAGAGCGACAATAAAAAAAGCTGAGAGAGCGTTATGCCCTCTCAGCCTGGTTGTTATGCTGTAGCTTCGCCAGCAGCCTGACGCTGTGCTAGCCGTTGTAAGTAGGTGTTGGAAACACCTGCGCACGTTCCGATGATGCTCTCGACATCTATCTTGGCTGTGGCTCTACTCATTTGTGTAGCCATCTCTTTGCCACGTGCGCCTTTGGGCAGGCCTTCTGTGCTTAGACCCCATATCCATCTGTCTTCGTTTTGAGCATCCTCACCATACACTGAACGGTAGTGTGCTGTAAGGCCTGCACAAACTAACAACAAGTCACTTACTGAGTGCATCTTGTCGTCTGCGGCATCGAACTGCTGCTGTACTGCTGCTGGCTCTGTGCCGTGTGGGGCTTCTTCACGCATAGTATCGATGTTAGATGCAACGTCACCAGCTTGAAGCAAGGCTCTCTGGTATAGTCTTGCGATACCATTGATCTGCTGTTGAAGCATATTCTTGTAGGTATATTTACCATGTAGAGGCAACTGTGCCTCTAGTTCATTGTACATATTAGCTACTGCTACTACTGCTGAAGTTGAAACATGTGATACTTTATAAGATACTGTAGTCATGATAATCTCCTTTATAAACTACGTTTTCTACTGTGTTAGCTTACTCACTAACATACCCCACTCAGCATCTTAGCGAGCCACTGCGAGCGCTCGAGTTAATTGAGCCACGCCCCTTGCACAGCGCAAGCTGTGGCGTTTTGTGCGCAGTCGGCGCGAACGCGCCTGGCAATGCGCTGCGACAAAACGAGGGCTTAGCACAATTAACCGAGGATGCTATTGGGGGTGTATGTGGGAGTGTGTCTCCCCTAATAGGATTGGCTGCTTTAGCACAATCAAAGACAGCGCGAACTTACCCTGTTCGCCTGTCTTTGTGCCAAGCCTATGAGCATAGTGATGATTGATTAGCGTGTGTCAGCAAAAGTGGCTACTGCACGCTTTTGCACACTAAGCGGATTAGGCTTGCCAATTAATTTGGACAACTTGCGAGGATGTGCATTGACAGGTTTTTGAGAATCTGCGTACATTATATCTAAATATAGGAAACTACTGAATGTCCAAATTAACAACTAAACAGACTGCTTTGGTTGATGCGCTCGTAGCAAATGGTTGTAGTATCACTGAAGGCGCTCGATTGGCCGGATACGCAGAAGGGGAAAGCGGGAGAGTCACAGCCAGCAAGACTTTGAAGCTACCTCATGTCCAGGCGTATATGATGCAACGCGTATCCGAGACAATTGGGCTGAACGCTACGAAAGCTGTAAGCAAGGTACTTGAGTTATCAACGAGCGCAAAGAGTGAGTATGTCCAACTGGAAGCGTCCAAGGACATCCTAGACCGCGCAGGGCTGAAGGCTCCTGACAAACACATGCACCTACACGCAGGGGATATTAGCGTCAACATAGACTTAAGCTAAGCGGACTAGGGGGTCAAAAGTCGCTGACAGTTGCTAGCCAGTGGTCCCTTACAAACATTATTTCTTCTCAAGGCTCGCAAAAAAAAGACTTGCTTCTCAAATAGGTTGATCTGATAGGATGTGTGTCCAAGTCATTTCACCTGTGTGATACCAACCTTTTTGTTGAAGTATCCAAAACAAACCCTCTTGAACTTTTACACCTGGCAATAATTCAGCAAGAGAGTTGCGTGGATATTTAATTGGCACTTTGATAGATATTTTTTTTTCGTCTTTGAACAGCACTGCTCCATTGAGTGCAAGCGCAACCCTTGCTTCTTTCTTACCAAACTTATAGTCGTCTATTCCCCAAACTAACATTGTAGGTTTTTGGTAGTTTTGTATTGCTTTGGTAACAACAGAAGAATCCATAAAGAAATTACTTTTCTTTTTTGGTTTATCTTTTTTGTACAGTGATAGGTGTTCAATAGAGATTTCTGGATATATTGGATATGCCAGTGCAGACATAACTAACCCAAGAGTATAAATCTCTACTAAATTATATGTGGAAAAGTTTTTAACATTAACAGGTATTTTGTTAAGTTCATTAAGTCTATAAAGTCCAAAACTGCTAAATAGAAATAGCAGAATTACAAATCGAATAATAATTACTTTCATAAGAATGAATAATCTCCCTTCAAATTTTTTTTATTATTTTGATTTTTATTATTGTACAAAAAAAGATTATATAGGTAAATAAGAATATGGCTATATCACATGAACATTTTAAACTTCTCGCACAGCAAGCAGCTGTTTCGTTGGCAGAACGAATTGGTATAGATATAGGTAAAGCTATACCTATTACTGCTCAAACATTTACTGATGGAACTCTATCTGTAATAAGAGAAGTTGCAATTAATAAAGCTAGGCAAGGTATTTATAAAACTACCTATAATGATTATCGAGTTGGAAGTGCCGACATTCTTGTGGCAAGAAACCAGGCAGGAATGAGTTCGCTAGACCAATTAGCGCAAATTGCAAAATCTGCCTTTGATCCAGTGCAAGCAGCAAAAAATAGTTTGGGTAATTCATCGCTTCATATAGATGATAGAGGGCATTTGATTCTTGTTGATCTTTATGATTTTTTAGAAAGAGGTACAACAGGTAGTACGCGCATTGTTGATAAGGTAGAAAAACATTTTATGCCAAGTGGTATATTTCGTGTGTCTAAAGGAAACAATAGAGAAATTTACATAGACCTCGGTCCTGCACCTGCAAACCTTGTCCAACCTATGCGTAGTGCAGGTAGGCTTATAAATGCAGATAAACAATCAGAAGATTACACTCCCGAAGAAAACAAAGTGGCAGCAGATAAAACTGGCTCAAATTATTTTTCTCGTTTTTTTGATGCTATTGAAAATGAGTTATCTACAGACGCTATAGCAGAAGAGCAGATAACTACAGAAAAGTTTTCTCCAGAAGTTCTTGGTACAATTAAACATTCGCTTGATAAATTTTTTAATGCCAACCCTGATAGGACTGAAGTAGAAACAAGCTCTAACTTTCTTGGCTTTCAGACAGATACTTTAATGGATCATGTGGTTGCAAAGCGTACAGATGATGGTGGCTATCAGTTAGTAGACGCTAGTGACCCAAGTCAAAATAATAATATTCTTGTTGCTGGCAGAAGATACGCACAGGAGTTAGGTGAACAAGTTGATCAGACTATAACAGCAAGCACTGATTGGTTTGCTAATCAATTTCAAAATGACAGTTTAAAAATTGATATTAAAATACCACCAGTTATGGAAGCTGTGTCTGATGCAATGGATGATTTCTTTGGCATTGAAGAGACTGCAATGATTCCTAAGTTTAGACCAAACCCATTAACTCAATCTCGTCTTGATAAGATGAACGCAGTTCTTGAGGCAACACCATTGCCAGAAGTTGAGAAGCCAGATAATTTAGATGTGCTAGGTTTTAATGAAGCATTTGCGCGTAGTCGTAATGCAGGTCAAGGTGTCTTTACTTGGCGCGGTAATGATTATACAACTAAATATAAGGATGAGCAGGAGTTGCTAAATGGCGAAGACACCAGCATGGACACGCAAGGAGGGCAAGAACCCGAAGGGGGGATTGAACGCGGCGGGTCGGGCATCGTACAAGAAGGGGACGCTCAAGCCACCAGTTAAGTCTGGTGACAACCCTAGGCGCGCATCCTTTCTTGCTAGGATGGCAGGGATGCGTGGGCCAGAGCGCGATTCAAAAGGGAGACCAACAAGATTACTACTGTCATTAAGAGCGTGGGGCGCATCTTCGAAAGCAGACGCGAGAAAGAAAGCCGCCGCTATTTCACGCAGAAACAAAGCAAAGAAGAAAGCGTAGAAAGGGTTTTTGAAATAAAAGTGAGGTATTTAATTTTGGAGGCTATGATAGAAGAGATGGATAAAGCAGAATTAAAAGATGCGTTATCAAAGGAGCAGATAGAAGAGCTTCGTAAGATAGCGGAACAGCAGGAAGAAAACAGACCTGAAGGAGACACATGATGCCTATGGGAAAAGGAACATATGGAAGTCAAGTTGGCAGACCAGCTAAGAAGAAGAAAAAATCTCTTCTTAGTGGTAAGCAAAAGACACTACCACGTTCACTTCAAAAGCGTATCTTAGCCTCAAAGAAAAAGTAATGGCTAAGTCAAGAGTTAACGAAGCTGGTAATTACACCAAGCCTACAATGCGAAAGAACTTGTTTAATCGCATAAAAGCTGGTGGCAAGGGTGGTAATCCTGGTCAATGGTCTGCTCGTAAAGCACAGATGCTTGCTCGTGCTTACAAGAAAGCTGGCGGTGGGTATAGAAACTAATGGCACGAAAAAAGTCTCAAGAGTCTTTAGTTAAATGGACTAAGCAAGGGTGGCGCACCAAGAGTGGCAAGCCCTCTGCTAAGACTGGTGAAAGATACTTACCTAGTGCTGCTATTAAAGGACTATCTGCAGCCGAGTATGCAGCAACAACAAGAAAAAAACGCAAAGACAAAAAGGCTGGCAAGCAGTTCTCTAAACAACCTCGTGCCATTGCCAGGAAGACAAGAAGCTACAGAGCATGAACCAGATTACATCTAGCAATGGATTCTTACACACCTTAAACGATCAAGAGCGTAGAATACTCAGGACGATTGTTAAGAAGGTGCATCTTGCATATCACCCCAAAGAGTTTCAGACTGATAGAGAAGCTGACAAAATGATTGCAGTTATCGGCCCTGACGTTGTGGAGCGTATGCTTAAATTTGGGGTAGATCACAAAGTTGACGAACTTTAAATACAAACCTGATGGACAGGTACTGAAAGACTTTATGAAGGATAACTCCTTCTTTCGTGGTATTCGCGGCCCTGTTGGTAGCGGCAAGTCTGTTGGCTGTTCTGTTGAGGTGTTTCGCAGGGCATGTATGCAGGAGCAGAACAAGGATGGGATACGCCAGAGTAGATGGGCTATCATCCGTAATACCAATCCACAGCTTAGAACAACTACTATCAAGACATGGTTAGATTGGTTTCCAGAAAATGACTGGGGCAAGTTTACATGGTCTGTTCCATATACCCATCATATTAAGAAAGGCGACCTAGACTTAGAGGTTATCTTCTTGGCTCTTGATCGACCAGAGGATGTGAAGAAGTTATTGTCACTTGAGTTGACAGGCATATGGATTAACGAGGCAAGAGAGTTGCCCAAGTCTATCATTGATGCATGTACGATGCGTGTCGGCAGGTATCCCAGTATGCGTGAAGGTGGCCCAAGTTGGTCAGGTGTGATTGCGGATACTAACGCACCAGAAGAAGACCATTGGTGGTCTATCATGTCAGGTGAAGCACCAGTACCAGATTATATTAATTCTGAAGAAGCTAAGATGCTTGTCAAGCCAGACAACTGGCTCTTCTTTACACAGCCGCCTGGCATGGTTGAGAAGCGCGATGAAGATGGCAATGTAGATCAGTATCTGCCTAATAAGGATGCTGAGAACTCTAAGAATATGCTTGATACATACTATAAGAATTTAATTAATGGTAAGAGCAAAAGCTGGATTGATGTCTATGTAATGAATAGGCTTGGTGCAATCCAAGATGGTAAGCCAATCTATAATATGTTTGTAAGAGATACTCATGTTGCACAAGAAGAGATACCTGTTGCAGCAGGTATGCCAGTATTCTGTGGGCTAGACTTTGGGCTTACACCAGCAGCTATCTTTGGACAGAAGGTGCGCGGTAGATGGCTTATCCTGCAAGAGATAGTTGCCTTTGATATGGGTATAGTTCGTTTCTCTGAGATACTGAGGCAGGAGATAGCAACACGCTATGGTGCTTGCGAGGTAAATATATATGGCGACCCTAGTGGTGATTTTAGAGCGCAGACTGATGAGTCTACCCCATTTCAGGTTTTACGCGGGGCGGGTTTAATGGCTCGTCCTGCACCAAGTAATGATGTAAGTCTGCGTATTGAAGCTGTTGCCGCGCCACTTAATAGAATGGTTGATGGGCATCCTGGTTTTATGATTGATCAAAGGTGTAAGGAAACTATCAAAGGCTTTGAAGGCGGTTATCAGTATCGCCGTATTCAGGTATCTGGTGAGCGTTATGATGACAAACCAGATAAAAATAGATTTTCTCATATACATGATGCACTGCAATATTTGATGCTTGGAGCAGGTGAGGGACGCGAAGTTCTGGGTAATTCACGACAGGCAAAGGTATTTAATGCTCGTAGTGACTATGATGTGTTCACAAGAAAACCAAAAGGAAAGCGTAGACAAGGACTGTGGGCAAGGCTATAAGGAATTTAGGAGTATATTATGTGTCTTAAAGCTGTAGGTAAATTATTAGGTTTACGCCCCAAAGCACCAAAGGCTGACCCAGCTAATGATGCTATTATTCGTCAGCTTAATGAACAGGCAAAGCAAGCTAAGATAATGGCTCAAGAAGCTGCTGCAGAAAAAGCAAAATTGAAAGAAGAGCGTTTGCAACAAACTGTTGCACGTAAACGCAAAGGCATAGGTCGTCGTTCATTAATTATGAGTGGCAGTAGTGGAGAAGGCTTTTTGCCAGCAGCAGTGAGGCAACCAACCGATGGTTAGTTTTGCAATGGGCATAGGTAGTTTATATGGTGGCATGCCAACAAGCATGATACAGTCGAGCACTACACAACCTAAAAAAACAACAAAACCTAAATCGCTAGTAATGCCAAGAGGTGTAAGTGAAACTTCGCCAGGTAATTATAAAGATTCAAAAGGCAATCAACTTATAAAACAAGGAGATCAGTTTTATACTTTGCCTACAGTAGCTGATAGTGCATTTGGATATACTACTGTACCTACCCTTTATAAGCCGCCACCTGAAACCAAAAAAGAAAAAGTCGAAAAAAAGCGTATTGGAATAGAGGCGGCTGTAGGTTCAAAAACTCCAATTTTTGAGGACTTGCCTCAACCAGAAGAGTCGCCAATAGAAACTATACAAGTGCCAGAAGATGCAACACCAGAACAAAAAGAAGAAGCTAGATTAAAAGAAGAGGCAAGGTTTCGTCAGCGTGAACAGGAACGCCAAGCTCGCAGAAATCAACTTAGAACATTTTCAGGACAGCGCAGAAGTTTATTAAGACCTGCAGCAAGAAGACCTTACTATGCATAAAGATTCTGCAAAATATTATCTTGAGAAGTATCGTAAAGCCAAAGCTGAAAGACTTCAGTTCGAAGAGTTGTATGAAGAGTGTTATGATTATGCCCTGCCGCAAAGAGCAGGGTTTCATTATGAAACAAAGGGACAGAGAAGAGATGACAAAATATTTGACGAAACTGCAGTCGTTGGTGTCCAAGAGTTTGCATCGCGTCTACAGGCTGGGCTTGTCCCTAACTTTGCACGTTGGGCAGATTTTATCGCAGGGTCAGAAATGGCTGAAGAAGATGCTGACGAAGTTAACAACGAACTCGACAAAGTAACTGAGTATATCTTTGAAATACTTCAGAACTCAAACTTTAGCCAAGAAGTGCATGAGTCATTCTTAGACCTTGCTGTTGGCACTGCATGTTTGATTGTTGAAGAGGGTGATGCAATCAACCCTATACGCTTTAATGCTATACCACTACCGCAGCTTGTGCTTGAAAGTGGCCCCGATGACAGAATTGATCATGTCTATCGGGAGCGTGAGATACGTTGTTCTGATATACAGATAGTTTATCCCAGGGCTGAGTTGCCTCCAGAAATGGAGTCAATGATGAAGAACAACCCAGATGTAAAGACTAAGATTATTGAGATTGTTTGCAGGTTGTATGAAAAGCCAAACGAAGAAAAGTATGGTTTCTTTGTTATTGATATTGACCGACAAAAGATGCTTTTCATGGAAAACTACGAAGGCGTAGGCTCTAATCCATTTGTATGTTTTCGGTGGTCAAAAGCTTCAGGTGAAACATATGGGCGCGGCCCATTGGTAAATGCATTGAGTGCAATAAAAACAACCAATCTTACCATTGAGTTAATACTTGAAAACGCACAGATGGCTGTATCTGGTATCTATCAAATGGATGATGATGGTATTATTAATGTAGACACAATCAATCTTATGCCTGGCACTGTCATCCCTAAAGCCCCCGGCAGTGGCGGCCTACAACCAATTCGTGCTGCTGGTGACTTTAATGTAGCTAATTTAATCTTAAATGATATGCGTAATAATATTAAACGTGCGCTGTATAATGATATGCTAGGCGACCCAAACCGCACACCAGCATCTGCAACAGAAGTTGCCGAGCGTATGGCTGACCTTAGTAGACGTATTGGTGCAGCCTTTGGAAGATTGCAAGCTGAGATGGTGCAACCCATTTTACAGCGTGTGGTTTACATTTTACGCAAGCAGGGGCGTATTGAGTTGCCTACTGTCAATGGTAGGGAAGTAAAAATAAAAAGCATTTCTCCTCTTGCGCAAGCACAGGCAAATCAGGATATAATGGCAGTAAGCCGTTTCTTAGAAATGGTGAATGGAATGTTCGGGCCTCAGTTAATGAACTTGCTTGTGTCTTCGGAAGAAACAGCATTGTATTTAGCTAAAAAGTTTGGTGTACCCGATCATTTGGTAAGGGATATGGCAGAGCGTCAAGCTGTAATTGAGATGGCGCAAATGCTACAGCAATCACCAGAAGGGCAAGCAGCAATAGATGGCACGACACCTCTCTCTTGATGGCTTTACACGCACAAAAACAGACGACTTAATTATATCAAGAAACATAGAAAGTCTGTTTAAGTCGCCTACTGGCGAAGCTGTCTTACAATATTTACGTTCAATAACCATTGAGGCTGTATCAGGCCCCAATATTAGTTCAGAAGAATTGCGTCATATAGAGGGGCAACGCTACCTTGTTGGCCTAATTGAACGGCGCATGAAACAATCGGAGAAAGCAAAAGATGTCGGAAGCGGAAGCACCAACAACAGTGAGTGATGTAGTCTCAAGTGAGGCTGTCGAAACACCAACAGAAGCACAAGCAGAATCTGTAGAACGTCCACAGTGGCTACCAGAAAAGTTTGAGTCACCAGAAGCGTTGGCAGAGTCATACAGTTCTCTTGAAGCTAAACTTGGTAAGGGTGAAACAGAGTTACGAGAAAATATAATTAAAGAACTTGAGGAGCAAGCATATGCTGAGCGTCCTGCAAGTGCTGGCGAATATCAAATGCCAGAAGAGATACCTGATGACTTTGTTGTAGACAATGAACTTTTAGATTGGTGGTCCAACCACTGCTATGAAAATGGTTTTAACCAAGAAGAGTTTGCATCAGGTCTTGAAGTTTGGCAGCAAGCAATAGGCGGTACACAGCCAGACATACCTGCTGAAACTGCAAAGCTTGGCGACAATGCTAACGCTCGTATTGAAGCGGTAAGTC